>Ga0115008_10003742_pt1 | contig 12585 bp, 9 predicted proteins | sample FraStrMetagenome_FD_87164 | JGI IMG/M metagenome (GOLD analysis project Ga0115008, IMG submission 87164) | Marine eukaryotic phytoplankton communities from Arctic Ocean - Fram Strait ARC3M Metagenome | ecosystem: Environmental > Aquatic > Marine > Oceanic | place: Fram Strait | collected 2012-06-18
TAGTAGTTGAAATGGTTGAAATAATGAAGTTGTAGAGATGTTTCGTGTGACGTATTCTTGTCGCTTGTCGCGCAAAATGTCAAATGCAAGGAGCGGTTGGCGGTTGGTGTTCATCTACGCAATGGTTGTGCGTAGAAGCTAATCTATGGTTTACGGTTTGGTCATTCCTTGGATTTCCACAGGTCCACAGAGCCATAAGCCCCAAGATGTATGGTGGTATGTTGGAACTTGGAGCCATGACGTACGTGTAGCGTTTAGCTTTCATTGTGTACGATGTTATGTTGTCAAATGTATATTGTCTTATTTGTAGATTCAGCTTCTACACGATATACGAGTATGTCCTGTACTTTCAACGAAGAATATCTTTATTACCAAAGTTTTGTAAATAACCATACAGCGCTACGCATCCGATGACTAAAATATTATGCGCTAAAACGCATCCGCTCTCTATTCTTTTACAGCATTGCTCAGTGTTCGAAACTTACACTACAACTAGTGCGTGCGCTTGAGTTCTCAAATCCTTCGCGCCTTGACGTCTTGACTGAATACAGCTATAGGTTTTGCTGGTTCATTGAAAAAGAGGGGGTCGTTGGGGTCTAAATAAACCGCAGTGAGCAAGTTTCCTAACAAAGTATTGCTATCGGCTTGTTCTCGCCATGTCCAAAAATGTGCGTAATTGCCAACAACTTGTCGAGCCACCCCAAATTCGTTGCTCAAAGAAAAAGTTACTTGACGTATGTATTCGCTGCATACAAAAATTTGCATTTCAATTCCATCCTCCTCAGATGCTTTTGTTATTAATTCTGATTCACGAGCATTACAGAACAGTTCTATTCTCTCTGCGTTACGGGTCTTATTCGGTTCGAAAGCAATAGAAATTCTATTCGGGTTACCTCCGGTATCACCATCATAAACGACTTTATTTACGGCTGCATACCCCAAGTTGCCTTCAATTACAGACTTATAATTCTGCATACGATCTTCCATTCCGTTTTGGCTAATCACCATTTTGTAAGTTACCAGTTCTTTACCCACATCGCATGTTTGAGCAATAGAACACTTTTGAAATCCTGGTACATCAGTTTTGCTAATTATCTGATCTTTCGGTATTGATTTCGATGGAAATAAAAACCCTCGATAAGTTCCCTGCACTTGCCATTCGCCCCTCATGAACTCCGGATATTTCTGAACCGATGGTGGGATATTAAATGCAGAATTTTTTAACAAAGCAGCATCGCGCTTTGACATTTTACTCGCAAGACCATTGCTTTCCATGGCACAAACTGGCTCATTTAAATTACCCAACAAAACTACCGCAATAGAAGATTTGACTACAAATGATCTTCTATCAACTGTCTCTGCTGTTTGCGGCCGAATGCCAGAGAGGGCAAGTGCCGATGGCACAATTAATCCAGAAAAGCTGACCCAGTGAAAGAAAATGCATGACGAGGTGATGATTACTGACAATGCCTTTGTGAAGGACACCCGATGAAGCTGCATCATGGAAACCTAAAACTTCTGTGCGTTACGACCGTACGTATATGTTTTGTTCTGAAATAATAGAGTAAATGTATGTAGGACTGCCATCGTCGTCCTCAATGAGACAAGGAAGGCATCGGGGAAGTCGGTGTGAATTGTGAACGATGATGATCCGTCGTCGCGTCAGTCCATCGCCTATGAAAATTCGCATATATTTGATCATACGAAGTTTTGTGGTGCCATTCAATTTACAAGAGTAGAAGTTAATAAAATAAAAGCATACAGTTTAAAAAAAAAAAAAATTTACAAAGAAGAACATCTTACCTTCACCAAGCAGAGAGACAAACAGCAAACATCTCAAGAGAAATACCAACAACATCATTTTTTATCGGGGTTAGGCAATATCATCATCATCAGAATTATGGGAAAGACGCGGAGAAATAATCAGTCATCGTCCAAGAAAAGTCGGAAACGCGGCAAGAACAGCATGAAATCAAACAAGGGGACGATGGCCAACTTAGAAGTTCTCGTGGCAGCAGCGTCGACCTCTACGTCTTCTGGCAGGAATGAGAAACGGATGAGAAAGATGAATGCTGCATCAATGGCGTTAATTCAAAGTGAACATGATGAGTTTCGAGCAGAGCAGGCTTCACTTCGAGAGAGAAACGAATCGGCAATTCGAAGGCGAAGAAATAGTAAGAAACAATCCCATGGTTCAAAATCATCCTTTCGACCAAATGAGGCGACTTTTAATCCATCAACTGATACCATTTTGTCGCATGGATTGAACTCTCGTGTCCACATCAATAATAATCAAGACTCGAATTCCTTAAGGGCTGGTGGCGGCGATTCTATGGAAGCTTCTTTGTCAACAACAGGTGTGCCATTAAATCCTTTGCAAACGTTAGCTACCAAATACAGATCAGAAGAGCAACAAGAGGAAAGAAAAGAATTGAATCGGTCTAGGAATAATGCGTTTTCTTTACTGGCAGATGATAGCGAAGAAGATGAGGCTTCCAGTAATTTGAATATGGAGAAGGGACAAGTTTCTGGATCTCGCGACGGCTCGTCATCATTTTCCTTTGTTCCAGCTACATTTGTGTTTAAGCCTCCATCATGTTCTAGCTCTATGCCATTGAATAATAAGCATTTGTCATCTCCACCGGTGAATCTTATTGGAGCAACTTATGACCCAGATTTGTGAATCATGATAGTTCTTCAATAAACGGTGACGAAGCCTTTAATTGTAAATATTAAAGTGTCGACTGAAGATGGTCAAACGTCGAACCTACGATTAAAAAGCTTGTGAAAGTTCAAGGTAAATTAGTCGAATATTGGACTTTTGAAAAAAGTTTTGTTCCTAGTTTTGCACCTATGATTTACGAAAAAACAGTACTTAAGATGGTACATTTGGTTCTCAATGAAAGTTTTGACCCAAATTTATTTTTCACTGCTCAGCCCAAACTTAAGTTGTAGGGTAAAATTTTAATGTAACCTTTGGATGAATCCTTCTTTATTGTATCGGATTCCTAACTTAAGGAATAGGTTGGTCTAAAACACTTTACGTGTTGTACGAAATCGTCGTATATAAAATGATTGTAACGCCGATCAATATTTTGTTTGCTGCAGACCAAAACAGCATCTTGATTTGCAAACTTTATGTGCTATCAACTCTTTACTGATAAGAGAACTTTGTGGTACTCCATTGATAACATGCGATGAAGCGAGAATATCCGTTCAGAAGTGCTCGAGACGGATAGCAATTGCTGGAAATTTAAGGAAGGGTCCATGTTACTTTTGGAAATAAATTCTTGAGTAGTGTTATGCTCAATTTGATTCAATTCCATTCGTTTCTCGAACGGAAGATCTTCACGATGAACAGGCAAATTGAGCGGCCCTCCACTTTTCATTGCTGCCTCAATTGTTAGCTCGTTTATTAAAGCGTGCAAGTTAATGCGTTTGGCTTCTCGCACTGTAAAGCATAGTTTTTGCCAAATAAAAGCCGCAGACCAGAAACTGTGTTCGTCTTCGACTGATATGCTAGTCATGATCGGTAAAGAACTTAGTGCCTCCAAAGCAAACGGTGGAAGATCATCCATATCAAGGTGCTTTTTGACATCTGCACTGGCAGTGCCAGCTCCCACCGATTCATAAATTTGCTTGATATTGTTATACATTTTGATAATATCAGCACATTGGTCCTGAGTCATTTTGTACGTCATGCCTTTCGATTCATCTCGAGCGACATTCATCACCATCAAGTTAGCCAACAAGTATTCATCTGACCTTTTTATTCTACTTTCACGACTCCACGCCTCCGGATTCAATATACGTACAATATGAACAAGTTTTTCTGGTATACACTTTAGCACTATCCTCGCTATTGTTCCATCCCATAACAACTGCTCGTCATAGCTCACAATGCGCATAAGCGTGCCGACAGTGGCTATTCTCCCAGTATCGTTTGCTCTCAAAACGGCACAAAATACCCGATCTTCTTCATTTTTCTGCATTAAATCTTGAGCCATCTTAACATTTCGAGGTTCCACGTTACGTAAAATGGCATAATCCTTCTCGTTCCTCATCACCGGTGACTTTGAAGAACAAATTGGAAGATAGCATGCATCCAACGGATAGACGGGTATGTTCGATAATACAAAACCATCATCATCATCATCATTGTAATCATCATCATTGTAATCATCATCATCATATTCTCTTTTTATGGATGACGCCGATATACCGACACTGCAACCATCATCACCTCCTTCCGGATCCATCCACTCTATGTGAAATCCCCTTTCATTTGCAAGCCATTCATAAGAGGTCGACAAGTCACCAACTGCAAATAATGGATGGTAACGATGATGATGATGATGATACCTCTTTCCTGCAAAGGCACTCACACTCACGAGTGATGATGGAACGAACGAGCAGCAGGTATGAATGAGTATGAATGAGCATTGTATCAGTATTAATATGAATACATGAAAGATCTGCATAAGGAGACCTCTCGACTCGTCCGAGATGTGATGTGGATGTGTATATATTATTGATATATTAGCACGAGTAAAAGTACTTGTATGATTGCGAGAGGTTAATTCTCTATGTGTATATGTATGCAATACCGTGGTATAGGGTTTAGTCGTTTTTCCTGATGTCAGATATCGGATGGGATGACGGAGCTGATGGCTGATGACCTGATGGCCGAAGGTTGGAGCTCGAGCTCGTGGATGCCTTTTTGGACACAAAAAAAAGAACTATCATACTCGCACGAGCGTAAGATGGCGATATACATGTACATGTATTAATCCATGTACACTCAATTACTACTAGAGAAAAATAATAGGGTCATGCCTCGATCAAGTCCATTCGGACGGTGTAGGTGTCAATCACCTCTCGAGTTCATATTCGTACCGATGAATGTCCAGTCGCCATTATGATTGTTTGTGTGGGGGCATGTCTCTATGACTTTATGAAATGTTACGTGTACTCGTACGTGTCTTTCATTGCGCACTACCAATATAACACTACTGGATATCGGTGTGAATGCGGTGCGATGTGATCCATTCGAATTCATAAGCGTTCGATGGATGAATCGTAGGAGGAGTTCTTTCGTTGGAAGTATTGCGATTATTGCCAATATCGTAACGTTGTCAAAGTTTTATTGGCATGGCAAAATCCAATGAGTTTACTCTACAGATGAAGCAGTTTCGAAATGAGGATAAGAATTGTTCGCAGCTGTTTCAGATTTCAGGCGTTACTATTAAGTTCCTTTTCGTTTGTGGTAGATTATGTTTCCTTTGTATTTGGGGCCCACCAATAATATCTGCATAATTTTCTTTCTCAAAAGCTTTATAGAGGTGGTCATACCCATCCGATAAAGACGATTGATGTGTATGGGATCTCTATCGCTAATGCACCTCTCAGCGGTTATGGTCATATAGCAATTCAGTACAAGCTTTAGTATTGTATTCGGCCATACTTCCGTTTTAGAGCCTAATAATATTCTTGCTGACATGCCTGCAGAGTATGTGAATGCATACTGAATGCAATACAGTGTGCGAGTGCAAAGAGGCGATTGTTCCCAATATTTGGATTAACTGATAACCTTCTGAGCAACGACGTAATTGAGTCGCAATTATGAATGGTACAATTATCGAATGGAAAATGTTGCGTCGCGAGTCGCGACACTCGTGAGAGCATTTATTTATAATCCGAGACCTGGCGTCAAGAAGAAACGTGCAGAGATTGATAAAAAACCGGAATGTTACCAAAATTTATGCGACAAGATTGCCCCTTGTAATCCATATCCCAATCCTGCAACAACTGTGTACAAAAGAAAAATTATCATGGAGTCTTGCGATTTGTCGTCGGTGCATATGGTGAACCTTACCCAGAAACTGACACTTTCCTTTGCAAACTTCTTGCAATTCATGATCATGCATTTAGGTTACCTCGTCGTTAAAACTCTAGATCGATTCGAAATTATCAACAATAATCAAATATGTTTGTATGTGTGGAATACCTTTTCTAAATGAAGAATACCTCATTTTTCGTGATCAAGGAGAAGTAACTGGATGGAAACGCGGGTCCCTAAATGACGAAGGCTATCAACCAAAATCTAATCCTAGAAACATATTTGATCATGATTTTTGGTCATAATATAACAATCTACTAACAATGTTTGACTATAGTGAATCGCGTATTACCAATGCACTTCTAGAATAACTTTTATTATAACTATCGGTTAATTGTATACGAGGATCAAGATCGAATCAAATTATTAAATTCTCACATTGCATTATTTCCTTATGAAGATACCGTCTCCATAAGAGCATCTAAACTGGCCTTGATCTTTGCTGCTTGGTCTTCTAGTTCAGCCAACTCGTCGCGCGCCTTCGCAACAACAACCTCTGGAGCTTTATCAACAAAGCCCTTGCTTTGAAGCCTTCCGCTCAATTTTTCTATTTCTTTAGCTAGTTTCTTATCCTGTCTTTCCAATCTTTGTCTCTCCTTCACCGGGTCGATCAAACCGGACAAGGGGAGATAAACTTCGATTCCGTCCCGTACAACAAGCTGTACACATTCGTCAGTAGAACTTGAAAAGTCCGTAACTATTTTCACATTTTCAGAATCTAATTTGGCAAGCAAGTTCAACGCATCGAGTTCATCCTTTACCATATCTTGCATTCTCTGCGCTTCTGATGGCACTACAATAGTAGCAGGAATCTTCTTTCCAAGATCAACGTTGTACTCGGCGCGGGCATTTCTTATTGAGCGAACAATTTCTTTGAAGACATCGAATTGAATTTCTGCTTCTGATGATGTGACAAGAGGCTTTTCTGTAAAAGAATCAGCTTCATCGTCGTAAACCTTCATCTGAGGCCAATCTTGGAGCATGAGCGCATTTGCACTTACATCAGCACTCTTGTCGACTTTTCTTGGTAAATGATGCCATAGTTGTTCAGTCACGTAAGGCATATACGGATGCAAAACACGTAAACTTGTATCTAATATGTACACGAGAACTCTTTGAGCCTGTCGCTTTTGCTCTGTGTCTATGTTCCCATCACTTTTAGCACCCTCGTACAAACGTGTTTTGCTCACTTCAACATACCAATCCGCAAATTCGTCCCAAAGAAATTCATAAAGTCGTCGACCTGCCTCTCCGAGATTGTACGCCTCGATTTCTTCAGTAACTTTGTACACCAAAGTGTGACATTTACTGATGATGTATTGCTCAGGAGCGCCTAGTTTATCGAAGTCTTCTGATGTAATAGGCCCATCTACCGCCAGATCTTCAATATTTTCCACATCTTTCAGAGCGTTATCCGTAACGAATTTACAAATATTCCACAACTTGTTGGCAAAACTAGCGTTTGCAACGATTTTATCCATATTGAGAGGAATATCCTGACCTGGGGTAACACCAGTTACAAGAGAATAGCGAAGCGAGTCGGCACCATACTGTTTTGTGACATCCAAAGGATCTACAACATTTCCTTTAGTCTTGCTCATCTTACTGCCATCCGCAGCACGGACAAGGCCATGCAAATAAATCACGTCAAAAGGTGCTTTACCTGTTAGCTCGAGAGACATCATAGCCATGCGCGCAACCCAAAAGAACAAAATATCGTAACCTGTCTCAAGACAAGTTCCCGGAAAATATTTAGCTAAGTCGTCGCTTTGGTTGGGCCACCCTAATGTAGCAAAAGGCCATAAACCTGAGGAAAACCAAGTATCTAATACGTCCTCTTCTTGTTCCAATTTAGTGGGATCGAGGCCACGTTCCTCTGCCTGTGACCGTGCGTCTTCGAGCGATCTAGCCACTATGTAATCTGTTCTTGTAGAATCGGTGTAATACACAGGAATACGATGTCCCCACCAAAGTTGTCGACTAATACACCAATCATGCAAATCTGTGAGCCAGTTAAACCAAATCTTTTGTTCACAATCGATAGGTCAAGTCCAATAAGGTGAGTGTATGAGGTTTTGCGAAATTCAAAATTTGCGAAATTCAAAATCTGCTAGCAACTTCTTGACAACGTACCTTTTCGAAGCGTTTCGGTACAATTTGTACTTCTCCGTCCTCAACTACCTTCATGGCTTTATCTCCCATACCTTGCGCTTTGACAAACCATTGAGAGCTGACCATGGGTTCAATTACTTCCCCACCCCTTTGACTTCTAGGTATACGTTGTGTGTGTTTCTCCGACTTCGTTGCAATACCAGCATCTTCCATATCTTTCCATAACTTGCTACGACATTCAAAGCGGTCCAAATTAACATAGCGCTCACCAGCATTTTCATTCATGCTGCCGTCCTTATTCATAATGTTGATAATTTCCAAGTTGTGCTTCTTACCCAGTTGGTAATCATTGATATCATGCCCAGGGGTAATCTTTAAGGCACCAGTACCGAATTCCCGATCAACATACTCATCAGCAATAATTGGTATTTTGCGGTCAGTAAATGGTACAACACATTCTTTTCCTATCAAATGTTTGTATCGATCGTCTTCTGGATGAACGCATACTGCTGTATCCCCTAAAATTGTTTCTGGACGAGTAGTTGCAACTGGTATTACCAGGTTATCCTCATCAGCAACAGGATAATCGAAGTAAAACAACGTGCCCTCTTCTTCACTATACTCTACCTCCAAGTCGCTGACTGCTGTTTGCAGCCCAGGAGCCCAGTTAACCATGTACTCGCCCTTATAGACGAGTCCTTTTTCATGTAGTTGCACAAAAGCTTCTACAACAGCTGGACTTATCATTTCATCCATAGTGAATCGCTCCCTAGACCAATCAGCGCTCGCACCTAGCGACCTCAACTGACGCACGATAGAACCACCCTGTTCAGCCTTATACTCCCAAACCTTTTCAAGGAATGCCTCCCTACCCACGCCCTCTCGCGTCTTACCTTCCTCTGCCAACAATTTTTCCACCTGAAGCTGCGTTGCGATGCCCGCATGATCCGTGCCGGGCAACCACAATGTAGGGCGCCCTCTCATACGATGAAATCTTGCAAGAACATCCTGCAGCGCCACAAAAATCGCATGACCCATATGCAACTTACCCGTCACATTTGGAGGTGGCATGGGCAAAACATAAGAGGGCTGCTCCTTCCTTGTCTCATCCGCAAATGGACGTTTCGCATCGGGGGAGAAACAACCTGAATCCTCCCACCACTGATAAATTTCTGTTTCGAATGAGGCAGGGTCGTATGTTCCCACGATGCCACGCTCGGCGTTCTTCACATCGTATCCACTACTACTACTACTACTACTACTACTACTACTACTCGCACGGCATAAACTGATGGCATCACGGCTCTGTCGAAATGTCGGGTATCGATTAAATGCCCTGGCATGATGAAACGAAAAGGCCCGCACTGCGACGCTTTGTAGAGCCAACATAACGATTGCCTTGGTTTGAATCCTCATAACAAAGAGTGAATGATCTTCGTATAATTCTTAATTTTGTGGAGGGTTTTGTATATCTCTATATCCTTTCTACAGTACTGAGTACTGACGTCTCTCTTCAACGTAAGATGATGATCCAGTATGCGTTGTTACCAAAGTAAAGGAATATTCAGTACTCCCGCGTGATTTGAGTGATAGAATACAATACAAACGGATGTAATGTAATATCGGTGCGAGGTTGCCCACTGCTCTATTATTTTGAGACGGTGATAAGAGAGAGCGAGAGAGAGAGAGAGAGACAAAGAGATTTGGCAGTGTTATACTTCGAAGTTCGAAGTAGTATTATTAATATTTAATACATGTATTAAAATAATTAAAAGTTGTTCTGTGTCATCGCATGGTCATCGCCACACATAGTTTGTTTCGCGCAAGAAAAAGTACGTACTTTTCCATCAAGAAGCTAATCTATATTTTTGGCGTTATTTATAAGAAATGTCCTCAAATCTCAAAACTCAAAACTCAAAACTTAAAGTAGGAGCGCGTGTTACGTGTTAGTGTTGGGTGATGATGGTAAATTTTTTTAAACTGTATGCTTTTATTTCGGGGAAGCATCCCGATAAATTTACTCCACCCTCGCGTCTCGCGTAGATCTACAAGAAAGCACAAGCACAAGGTTTTAGTTGAGCCCTGAGTCATTTCTAAAATAGCCTGGAAATCTGTACCTGTTATCTAGATCTTGGTCTAGATCCAAATTTTCTTTATGTTATGGTATTTTTTTTTAATACTTGATTAGTGGATAGTTGTGTACTGCGACAATCTAGCAGTTCATGTTGATAGTGATGTAAAGGGAATTTTTGGAAATGGAAAGGTGCTCATGGTATTTTTCCGCCTGCAATGACTGAGGTTTAGATGTATGACATTTTAAGGATTTTGGCATGAACATAGTAGGGCCGACGAATCCCTACAATAGAAATGGGAATACGCATCAAAACCGCTACCGAGGGGACGAACATTCCAAACTAAAAAATCCGACAAGAAGAGTTGAAAATCGTATTGGCTTGAGAAGGGATACCTTATCATCATATGATTTATTTTCATATTTTGTGGGGGCCACATTGCTTGGTTCTGTTATGAGTTTCATTGGTCATTTCATCATTGTTCGCTTCGGAGAAACACCGGCTGTAAATTATATTCAAGGGCCTATGAATGATTTAATACTTGATGGTGATGCGGGTTACTCTTTTGAGCAAAAGATTGCCTTACGGTATGGTTCATGGGATCCGTTAGAGGCCGTTTGGTACGTTGTTGCCGTGTACGACGAGAAGAAAAAGTCCTCTATTGGAAATGCCCACTTAGTTCTATGGATGTCATGTAATCAGTCGGTCCAATGGCTTGGAAATTATGTCCAAGATGTGAAGTTGAAAAGTATAACGATATACGTTGTGCGAAAAAAATGCTGTAAAAGAATTATTGAATGAAGTTTCATTTAGGTCAAGCTCAAGTATCGAGTTTAAATTTATTTCTTTTCGTATTCAACAAGCGTATTTGCACTTTATGACAAAAAGAATAGAGCGCGACGATCTTGAAGATAGAGATATTATTTTGTTCGCTCATGACAACCCTTATTCAAGTCAAGATTTCCTTTGGTGGTAACTCGATCACTTAGTGCAAACTGCACTTCAATATGACTTCGGATGTGCTGAATCGGGATACAATCCAAATGGGACGTCGTTATCGGCGTTTTACAAAGCAGGTGGCTTTAATTCTTTCGTAGCAGTAGATGAATTCACTGGTATTTTAACCCAAACCAAATATGGCAGACTTTTTCATTGGCTTCAAAATAAGATACAAATCAATCTATCAGCACTCAATTCTCAATTCTTTCCAACTTGCTTTGGTAAGATCTCACAAACTTTTCATATGATTCTTTCTCCAAGTCATTATTAATTGTTCATTTCCAATATTTTTTAGGGGATACTTTCTTAACTACAGTTTCAAGTATCCGATCAAAGAAGGAAGTACTGTCTAAAAGTGAATCGCGAATCAACTTGTCTAGTCTTTCCGAGGATATGATGTATCTTTCGCGCTCGTGGGCTTATTTGTTGAGAAAATCTTTCGATGCAAACTTTTCTGATGACATTAATGATTTGACGACTTCTAGTGATAGCATCAGCGTACAAACAGCTTTATTTTTGAATGCTTATTTACGAGGCGGCTTTAGGCTCAGATATTCTTCAAAACGGACGAACGGGATGATGTCTGTGGAAATGATCGCCGGAGCACTTCGTCAGCCATTTGTGGAGGCGTTATCTCCCGCAGCAATATGGTTAGTATAATGTATATTCGTACTATATATTATTTATCTTGGTAGCTTGTTTTCAAGCATATTGTGAACAGGGCTGTGACTGCAATACGCGATGATACTAAACATTTAGGATCGATCACTGTTGTTTTGTCCTACTGTGAACAACCTTTGCAATGGGTAGAGAATTTCTTGAGAACGGAATTTGAAATTTCTATAAACATCATTTCGAAATGCGAAATGCCGCTGACTGGGATAAACAGTTATGTAAATGTTATCAACAAAAAGGGTTATGAGAATCATCATTACACCTACGCACAATGGCTTTCCAGCATGACTAATGTCACTTTTGAGACATCAAAATGATGTCGTGATCTTCTTGAAGGACATGCCACATCGCAGCAAGGGATGGAAATGGTGGTCACTGAATGATGTGCAACGCACGGTTTCTTCGAATGGATTTGCATGTTTTGAATCTGTTTACGAGGCTACTCGTTGTAAACTCAGGATTTTAGTATAATACGATGTCAATAAAACGTTGTATGACCCTAGAGCTTGGTTTTGAAATGTATCTTACGTATTTAAAAAGGTTAAAACAAAACGGGTTGTTTTAAATTAATGAGGTCCTCGACTACCTCTTTCAATGCAGTGTTGTTATGCCGTTTGACTGCTTCTGCGTATGTTTTACGCTTGTTTTCTGCCACGCGTTCGGCACGCTCCGTTCTTCCTTCACGATTCTTTTGGTAACATGTTTCAACGCGCTCCTCGGGATGATTGTACGATTTGAACAGATCGCTTATGTGTTGCCACCCCATTATCGTTTTTCTGAATTCTTTAAACAACGATCCTTGAACTGGTTTTGAAAAGAAGTCAGCCA
>Ga0115008_10003743_pt1 | contig 12585 bp, 9 predicted proteins | sample FraStrMetagenome_FD_87164 | JGI IMG/M metagenome (GOLD analysis project Ga0115008, IMG submission 87164) | Marine eukaryotic phytoplankton communities from Arctic Ocean - Fram Strait ARC3M Metagenome | ecosystem: Environmental > Aquatic > Marine > Oceanic | place: Fram Strait | collected 2012-06-18
CCAAAAATCACGCCCAGAAGCGTACCGACCGAACCAATCCCAGCGCCACAGAGGAAAAAAATCCGCAACACCGTGCCTTCGCTCAGGCCAATGGTTCGCAAAATACCGATATCGCGGCCCTTGTTTTTCACCAGCATGATGAGGCCCGAGATTATATTCATGGTGGACAGCAAGATCAGCACGATCATGATGACCAACATCACATTATCTTCAATTGCCAAGGCCCGCAGAAATCCGCCAGCGTAATCGCGCCAAGTTTCCACCACAGCCGACTCGCCCAGCATATCGCGCAGCTTACGCGCCATGACGTCAGCTTGCTCTGGCGTATCGACGAAAACTTCAATTTGATCGGCAAAGCCTTCTTTGTTGAAAAAACTCTGCGCCTCGTCAAAGGGCAGATAGAGACGGGTTTGATCAATGTTATAATGCCCAGCGGTGAAGATGTAGGAGACGGTATAAGACTTGACCCGCGGGCTTGTGCCAAAGGCCGTACGCACGCCATTTGGCGAAATCAATTTGATACGATCCCCAATTGACAAGCGCAGCGCCTTGGCCACACCAGAGCCAATCGCCACCCCTTGGGCAAAATCGTCAATAGCCCCAAGGCTGCGCTCGGAGTTCGCTACATTCGGAATGGTTTTTAAATTTTCAAGCGTGATGCCAAAAGCCATCACCCCATGATTTTGATCGTTGGCCGTCCCCATGACCTGGCCGCGTATCAACGGGGCTGCACGCGTGACGCCCGGAACCGCCTGCACTTGGGCGGTCAATGCCTCAAACTCTTCGATTCGATAATCAAACCGACCACTGGGGCCATTGAATCGCTGTTCATAGACCGTCACATGCGCGTTAGCACCCAAGATTGCATCAACAAATTCCGTGCGAAAGCCGCTGCGCACAGCCAGCACAATAATCAAAGCAGCAACAGCAAGAGCGATGCCAATCAAGCTGATCCAGGTCATCGCACTGACGCCGCCTTCGGCACGTTTGGCCCGAAGATAGCGCCAAGCAATTAGAAATTCGAACGCGGCAAAGGGGGTCGCGCGCATCATAGGCGCCTCATGGTGGCTGGCCTGTAATCCTTCATCCATACCTCGTGCCTCATGGGCTTTGCCGCTTTCTGCGCCTCACGCGCGCTTGAGTTTACATATATTGCGCAATGACCTTGGCGATCGCGGCCTCTGGGGTCAATTCTTCACTGTCCCCAGTTTTGCGGCAGGTCAGTTCAACCACTCCGTTTTTCAACCCCCGCGGCCCGACGGTCAATCGCCAGGGCAAACCAATGAGATCCATCGTGGCAAACTTGCCCCCAGCGCGCTCGTTGCGGTCGTCATAGAGCGGCTCTAGCCCCGCTTTGGTCAGTTGACGGTAAAGATCCTCACAGGCGGCATCCGCCTCGGCATCGCCCTGCTTGAGATTCACAATTCCGCAATGAAACGGGGTAACACCCTCGGGCCAAATGATGCCTTTGTCGTCATGACTCGCCTCAATGATGGCCCCAACAAGCCGGCTGACGCCAATACCATGGCTGCCCATATGCACGGGCACTTGTTTACCGTCTGCATCCTGAACCGTTGCGCCCATTGCTTCGGAATATTTTGTGCCAAAGTAAAAGATCTGCCCCACTTCAATTCCGCGCGCCACTTTGCGGCGCTCTTGCGGCACCTCGGCGAAAAGCGCCTCATCGTGGGTCTCATCGGTACGAGCGTATTTGGTGGTAAATTCTTCCATGATCGACTGGCATTGCGCTTTGTCATCATAATTGATGTCACGATCACCAAAAGTCAGATCGGTCACCGCGCTGTCGTAGAACACTTCACTCTCGCCTGTCTCGGCCAAAACCAAAAATTCATGGGTATCATCGCCACCAATCGGGCCACTGTCGGCACGCATGGGAATAGCTTGCAGGCCCATGCGCTCATAAGTGCGCAGATAGCTCACCAAATGGCGATTATAGGCGTGCATCGCATCTTCTTTGGTCAAATCAAAATTATAGCCGTCTTTCATATAGAACTCGCGGCCCCGCATCACACCAAACCGTGGACGCCGCTCATCGCGAAACTTCCATTGGATTTGATACACGGTCAGGGGCATGTCCTTGTAAGACGTCACATGACCCCGAAAAATATCTGTGATCAACTCTTCTGCGGTGGGGGTAAAAAGCATATCGCGGCCGTGGCGGTCTTTGATGCGCAGCATCTCCTCGCCATAATCATCATAGCGCCCTGATTCTCGCCAAAGATCTGCCGATTGAATGGTCGGCATCAACATCGCCAAATGCCCCGCCTTCGCCTGTTCTTCATGCACGATGGTCTCAATATTTTTGAGCACCTTCAACCCAAGCGGCAACCAAGAATATATGCCCGCGGCAGATTGCTTTATCATCCCGGCACGCAGCATCAAACGATGGGAGACAATCTGCGCCTCAGCGGGGTTTTCTTTCAGGACGGGCAAAAAGTAGCGACTTAGGCGCATCGAACACTCCAGTTAATTTCAACGATCAGTTTAATACCCCCCCGCGAGCGTCACAAGCGAAAGCGGTCGAAACGACGCCATAGGCGCGATATTTCCCTTCCACCTCTTGCAAGCTGAGCTACAATACGCAAATTGAACGCCAAAGGGAGATTGATCATGGCCTTATCGGTGTCTTTACAGCTGCGCTATTGGGGCATTTCCGCCGCCGTCTTTGGCCTGGTGCTTTGGTTTTTAGGCGACATGTTGCTGCCCTTCATTTTGGGCGGAGCCATTGCGTATCTGCTAGATCCGATTGCCGATCATATGGAGCGCTGGGGCTTATCACGGCTGCTTGCAACAGGTGTCATCACTTTGGCGACAATTTTTGTATTTGTCTTCGCCATGCTGCTGATCGTGCCGTTGCTCGTGCAACAAGCGATTTCTTTGTTCAACACCGCGCCTCAGATTGCCGCCGATCTTTGGACATTTCTGACCACCCGCTTCCCGGATCTTCTCGATGACAACAGCACGATCAGGCAATCCTTGACAGGGTTGGGCGAGACCATACAGGCCCGCGGTGGCGCTTTGGTCAATGGCCTGGTCTCTTCAGTCTCTTCTATCGTTAATATTGTCGTCTTAATCGTAGTCGTGCCAGTTGTTGCTTTCTACCTATTGCTCGATTGGGACAATTTGGTGGCCAAAATTGATGAATTGGTCCCACGCGACCACCTTGAGGATATGCGCAGATTATGCCGCGAAATTGACGCCACCCTGGCCTCCTTCATCCGCGGGCAAGGAACAGTTTGCTTTATCCAAGGGCTTTACTACGGCATTGCGCTGATGCTGGCCGGGCTAAACTATGGCATTGTTGTCGGATTTGTGGCCGGGTTGATCTCTTTCATTCCCTATGTTGGCGCCCTCGTGGGCGGTGGTCTCGCGCTCGGTTTGGCGCTGTTCCAATTTTGGGGAGATTGGATGTCCATTGGTGTGATTGGCATTATTTTCATGCTCGGACAGGTTTTAGAAGGAAATGTTCTGACTCCAAAACTTGTGGGAAATTCCGTAGGATTGCATCCGGTCTGGCTGATTTTCGCCCTATCGGTTTTCGGCGGTCTATTTGGCTTTGTCGGCATGTTGGTGGCCGTGCCTGTGGCCGCCATGATGGGCGTTGTCGCGCGGTTTTTGATGCAGCAATATAAAGCCGGGCTATTGTACCGCGGCTTGGGCCACTCGGAGCCCAAAGATGAGTGAGCAACTGAGCTTCAGACTTCCAATTAAAGTGGCTCGAGAACGCGATTCGTTTTTCGTGTCTGAAGCCAATAAACAGGCAGTGGCGCTTCTCGAGAACGCCGCCAATTGGCCGCAAGGCAAGTTGATCCTTTTGGGCCCGAAAGCCTGCGGCAAAACACATCTTCTCGAGATTTGGGCCACCGAACAAAACGCCCAGAAAATTGATCCCTTGCGGGAATTTGTGCCACCAGAGGCCGGCGCACGGGTTGTGGTAGACAACCTTGAGCAGGTGGTGGGCATTTTGCCTGCTGAAACCCGTCTGTTTCATCTGCACAACCAGCTACAATCAAGCGGCGGGCTGCTGCTTATGGCCTCCAACATCGCTATGCGACAAGCCGGGTTCCAGCTGCCTGACCTGCTCAGTCGGCTCGAAGGCACAACTTGCGCCAAAATCGACCGCCCCGATGACGCATTGCTGCACGCGGTCTTGCTCAAATCCTTCATGGATCGTCAGCTCTCCCCAACACCAGCCGTTCTTGCTTATATCTTAAAAAACATGGATCGCAGTTTTGTTGCGGCCAGTGATATTGTCGCTGAGTTGGACCGTCAGAGCATGTCCACCAAGCGCCCGATCACCCGCGCTATGGCCGCCACGGTTATGGCCTAGGGCGCCCCCTTACAATTTGCATTCAAGGGGTATAAATTACCACCTTGCATGTAGGATAAACGATGACGCACCCCGCTGACTTTCTGCACAGTGATTTCCCCTCAGCGAAAAGTTGTGGGCTGGATATCACTGGGCCAGATCGGTTTTTGAACCGAGAGCTGTCATGGCTGGCGTTTAACTGGCGCGTCTTAGAGGAGGTGGATAACCTCAATGTGCCTTTGCTCGAACGTCTGCACTTCTTGTCGATTTCCGCCACCAATTTGGACGAATTTTATTCTGTGCGCGTCGCCGGTCTGCGCGAATTGGCCCGCGCGGGCAGCATCACGCCCGGTATCGATGGGCGCAGCATCCCCAGGCAATTGGAGCTCATCGACAGCGAAGCGCGCGACTTGATGAGCAAGCAGCAGTCAGTTCTTGCCAATCTGCGCGAAGAAATGGCGGCTCACGATATTCATATTCTGAGCGCGGCAAAAGCGAAAGAGGATCACGTCTATCTGCTGCAATATTTCTTGTCCCATGTCTTTCCAGTGGTCTCGCCTCTGGCGATTGATCCGGCCCATCCCTTTCCGTTCATCCCCGATGCTGGCTTTGCCCTAGCGCTGCAGCTAGAGCGCAAGACGGACAAGCGCAGCCTGCGCGCCTTGGTGCCCGTGCCGCAGCAAATTAACCGCTTTGTAGTGCTTCCAGGAAAAGGTTACCGATATCTTCCGCTCGAAGAGTTGATCTTGATGCATTTGGAGCAGTTGTTCCCAGGCTATCAGCTCAAAGGCCATTGTAGTTTCTCCGTCCTGCGCGACAGCGATTTGGAAGTCGAAGATGAAGCCGAGGATTTGGTGCGCGAATTTGAGGTTGCCCTCAAACGCAGGCGGCGCGGCGAAGTTATTCGCCTAAAAATAAGCACAAGTGCCCCCAAAGCTCTGCGCGATGACATCATGGTCGAGTTTTCCGTCAATAATACCGAGGTGATCGAAGTAGATGGCATGTTGGGCCTGCCGGATCTGAAAGAATTGGTCATTGAAGACCGACCCAACCTTCTCTGGCCTAATTTTATCCCTCGCGTGCCAGAGCGAATCACCGATCATGACGGCGATATGTTTGCCGCAATTCGCAACAAAGATATGCTGCTGCAGCACCCCTATGAGACTTTTGATATGGTCGTGCGTCTGTTGCAACAAGCCGCGCGCGACCCCAACGTATTGGCCATTAAGCAAACACTTTACCGCACTTCAAAACGTTCACCTATCGTCGAGGCTTTGTGCGAAGCGGCCGAAGATGGAAAATCAGTGACCGCATTGGTCGAGCTAAAAGCCCGCTTTGATGAGGCGGCCAATATTCGTCAATCACGCCGTTTAGAGCGTGCCGGAGCGCATGTGGTCTATGGCTTCATGAACCTTAAAACCCATGCAAAAATCAGCACCATCGTGCGGCGAGAAGGCAATCGGTTAGTCACCTATACCCATTATGGCACAGGTAATTATCACCCAATTACCGCACGGATCTACACCGATGTGAGCCTGTTCACATGCGATGCCGCATTGGGGCGAGATGCCACAAAAGTGTTCAATTATCTGTCAGGATATGCACAGCCCGAAACGCTTGAAAATATCTCCATTTCGCCACTAAATTTGAAAACCACCCTTCTACAAGGCATCTCAGCTGAGGCCGAACACGCCAAGGCTGGCAAGCCCGCGGCCATTTGGGTCAAATTAAATTCCCTGATTGATGCCAATGTGATTGATGCTCTCTATGCGGCGGGGCAAGCGGGGGTGAAAATCAGCCTCATCGTTCGCGGGATTTGTGGCTTGCGACCTGGGGTACTTGGCCTTTCTGAAAATATTCGTGTGAAATCCGTGATTGGGCGGTTCTTAGAGCATTCCCGCATCGTTTGCTTTGCCAATGGATATGATCTGCACAGCCCCAAGGCGCGCGTTTATATCTCGTCAGCCGATTGGATGGACCGCAATTTACACCGCCGGGTTGAAACATTGGTTGAAATTCACAATGAAACCGTCAAGGCGCAAATTGTCAGCCAGATCATGGCGGCCAATCTGGCCGATGTGGCCCAATCTTGGGTGATGCAACCCAGTGGCAGATATGAAAGGGCCACTTGGCCAGAAGGCAGCTTCGCCTTCAATTGCCACCGTTTTTTCATGGAGAACCCCTCGCTCTCTGGACGTGGCAGTGCCGGGGCACAGGATGTACCGCAACTCACCCATACCGATGATTCCTAACCACTCTTTGAAGTCTCATCCGAATCGCCTAGGCTAAACTGACAAATAATTGCGGAAACCCGTGGGAGCCCAGATGGACGACTTGGTAAAATCCTCTGAAAAATGGGAGCCGTTTGAGCAGCCATTGTTTGATAACCCCAAGGCCCGCGATCTGTCTCGCGTAGGGGTGGTTGATATTGGCTCGAATTCCATACGCTTGGTTGTTTTTGACGGCGCCGCCCGCTCACCAGCCTATTTTTTCAACGAAAAAGTCATGTGCGCACTTGGCGCAGGCTTGGCCGAAAGTGGCAAGCTCAATCCCGATGGGCGCATGCGCGCCGTTTCCGCTTTGCGGCGATTTTGCACCATTGCCAAAGGCATCGGCCTGCCCACGCTCACCGCTGTCGCCACCGCCGCCGTGCGTGAGGCCAGCGATGGTCCTGATTTCATCATGCAGGTCCAAAGCGAAACTGGGCTGAAAATCCACATCATCGATGGCCCAGAAGAGGCCCGACTGGCCGCGCAGGGTGTCTTACTTGGCTGGCCCGGCTCTTATGGCCTCGTCTGCGATATAGGCGGCGGTTCGATGGAATTGGCAGAGATTGCCAATGGGCAAGTGGGCCAAAGAGTAACCTCTCCACTAGGGCCATTGAAGCTGATCAATGTCCCGGGCGGCAAAAAGGGACGTAAAGCAGTGATCGCCGAAACATTAGATCGCCTGCGCGACCAAATGGGACCGCAATCTGATCGGCTCTTTTTAGTTGGAGGATCTTGGCGGGCCTTGGCACGAATTGACATGCACAGGCGCGGATACCCACTACATGTGATGCACGAATATCAAATGACCGCCCGCGATGTGAAGGCCACAGTGAGCTATATTGAAGACTGTGATCTCGAAACGCTGCGCCAGACCATCCGCGTCACACAAAGCCGATTGGCACTAGTGCCAATCGCCGCACAAATTCTCAAAGGCCTCCTCAAAAGGTTTAAACCGCATGACATCGCTGTCTCAAGTTATGGGATTAGAGAGGGGCTTCTTTATGAAAAGATGCCGCAAGCCATGCGAGACCGCGACCCTTTGATTGAAAGCTGCCATTTCGCCGAGCGCAAGGATGCGCGACTGCCAGGCTTCGGTATGCGGCTGCACAAATTCATCTCCCCACTCTTTGCCAAGATGCCCCATAATCGCGCTCGGCTGGTGCGAGCAGCTTGTTTGCTGCATGATGTAAGCTGGCGCGCCCATCCTGATTTCCGCGCCGAGGTTTGCTTCGAGTATGCCACCCGTGCCAATTTGGGCGGGCTGAGCCATGAAGAGCGGATTTTTCTGGGCTTGGCATTGCTGCATCGCTACCGAAACAGCCGCGAAGGCACCCGGTTTGAAGTGCTTTTCCCGCTTCTGGATGAGGCCGGCCAGAAGCAGGCAGAGATCTTAGGCAAAGCCATGCGCCTCGGAGCGATGCTCTGGGCCGATCCGGACGATGAAACCGCCCAGCTACATTGGTCAGCAAAGACAAAAACACTGTCGCTCACTCTCACAGCAGAGGCCTCACCTCTGTTTGGCGAGGTGGCCGAAGCCCGGCTCAAATCTTTGGCCTCGTCCCTGAACGCAAATCTTCGCACCGATATGCGATTGACTTAGAGCATGTCTCACGTCCGGGGTTTTGCGTTTAGGCTTGGACTTTTGCCAGCTTTTCCCAAGCCTTATTGATCGCAACCAGACGTGCTTCGGCCAATTTTACGGCTTCGCGCGGCACACCGCGTGCCACCAGCTGGTCGGGGTGGTTCATTTTCACGAGTGCTCGCCATGCCAAACGTATCTCCTCAAAGCTTGCTTCTGGCGAGATGCCCAAAACATCGAAAGGATCTGCGTTTGCACCCTTGACATAACGGGCTTTTATCACCCGAAAGCACCGCGCGGACAGGCCAAAAATATCGGCAACCCGGCTCAGGAACGCATCTTCTTGCGCGTGATAATACCCATCTGCTGTTGCTATGTGAAACAGACCTTCCAGCAAGTCTTCCAGGATATTCATCCTTGCGCCGAACATAGACTTGATTTGCCGAGCATAGGTTTCAAACCCAGCCACATCCTGGCGCGCGAGGTTGAACACTTTGGCAGCACTACTCTCTTCTGCGGTGGAAATGTGAAACACTTCCCGAAACGCCAGCACCTCCGCACGGGTTACGCTGCCATCTGCTTTGGCCATCTTTGCGCTCAATGCGATTACAGCGATTGTAAACCCAACGGTTTTTTCCGGCGGGTTGCGCAGCTTCTCGAAAACTGCTGAAAGCCCTTCGCCCTTGGCAAGGGCAGCAAGCGCAGCGGTAATGCGGGTCCAAATAGACATAGAGAGCATCTTAGGCTCTGCGCGCACAAGACGAAAGGGCAAAGCCTCTATTCGAGCATCATCAAACCGTGATCCGTTTGAATTTCAGCAGAAATCTGTGCAGGTCCGGTTGAGAAGCAAATCCGTTCATCACGAATAAGCTCTGACAAAAGTGCCTCCATTTGATTGGCTTGCGGGTGTTGAACATGCAAGGAGATCAGACGACAGCCGCTATCAGGCAAACTCTGGCAAGGATGGGCAGGCGGTTGCCATTCAATCAACGCCGGCCCATAGCCACCAAATGGCAAGTCTCCTGTATCTGAGACGGAAATATCCCAAGTGTAGGCTTCGCGCTCAAGCCGCACGGACGTTCCAAACTCTGGGCCAAGCCAGGCGAGGCTTTCTTGGATATTATCTGTTGCCAAAATCCAACTGGCAATGCGCGGCGGACCAGAAAAACGGTCCAAACCAAACCAACGCGGATAAGGCAGAGAAGGTGCCTCCGGATCAATGGCTATGGATTCCAGATAACACGCCTCGCCCATGCCCCAAAGATGGTTATGCGTCGAGAAATGTGGATGCTGGCCAGCCGCAAGTGGCACAACCTGCAAGCAATTTTGAATAAATTCCGTTGCTGCTTGCCGAGTTTCGCCCGCCACTGCTATGTGATCCAATCTTAGCATGCCATCCCCCTCTGCCGCGCTTTAATCGCGTGCCTTTCGGATCAAATCCAAAACATTCTGTGCCGCATCGGGGATATTTGTGCCTGGACCAAAGATCGCCGCAACTCCAGCCGCTTTGAGGAAGTCGTAGTCTTGCTGAGGAATGACCCCGCCACAGACGACGATAATCTCCTGTGCATCTGCGGCCTTCAATGCCTCCACCAGTTTGGGCGCCAAGGTTTTGTGACCCGCCGCTTGACTAGAAATGCCCACCACATGCACGTCATTGTCCACTGCGTCCTGCGCCGCCTCCTCAGGAGTTTGAAACAAGGGTCCAACGTCAACATCGAAGCCAATGTCGGCAAAGGCCGTGGCAATCACTTTGGCACCCCGATCATGGCCATCTTGCCCCATTTTCACCACAAGCATCCGGGGCCTGCGCCCCTCTTCTTCGGCGAACTCTTCCACAGATCTTTGTATTGCCATAAAATTTTCGTCGCCCTCATAGGCAGATCCATACACCCCAGCCAATGTCTTTACCTCCGCGCGATGTCGGCCAAATGTGCCCTCCATCGCCAATGAAATTTCCCCCACCGTCGCCCGATGACGCGCCGCTTCAACGGCCACTTCTAATAGATTGCCCCCTTCAACACAGCGCCGTCCAAGCTCGAGAAGCGCCGCATCGCAGGCCGCTTGATTACGGCTTGCGCGGATAGATTGGAGTTTCGCGACCTGTGCTTCGCGCACCTGATTGTTATCAATGTCGCGCACTTCGATATCCGGTTGTTTATCAGAGGTATATTTGTTGGCCCCAACAATAACCTCTTCCCCACGATCAATCATCGCCTGACGCCGCGCCGCACTTTCTTCAATTTTAAGCTTGGGCAGGCCGCTTGCCACGGCTTTGGTCATGCCACCCATCTCCTCAACCTCTTCGATCAGCGCCCAGGCTTCATCAATAAGATCGGCAGTGAGTTTCTCCACATAGTAAGAGCCAGCCAAAGGATCAACCACATTGGTCACCCCAGTTTCTTCTTGTAGAATGAGCTGGGTATTGCGGGCAATGCGCGCCGAGGTTTCCGTTGGCAGAGCAATGGCCTCATCAAAACTGTTGGTATGCAGAGATTGCGTGCCACCCAAAACCGCTGACATCGCTTCAAAGGCCGTACGCACGATGTTGTTATAGGGATCCTGCTCTTGCAGACTCACACCAGAGGTTTGGCAATGGGTCCGCAGCATGCTAGATTTAGGATTTTTCGGATTATATCCCGCCATGACGCGATGCCATAGCACCCTAGCGGCCCGCAATTTCGCCACTTCCATAAAAAAATTCATACCTATGGCAAAGAAAAACGACAGGCGCCCCGCAAAGGCATCCACATCCATCCCCCGTGCAATCGCCGTACGCACATATTCGCGGCCATCTGCAATGGTGTAGGCCAATTCCTGCACCAAATTCGCCCCCGCCTCTTGCATATGGTAACCGCTGATCGAAATGGAGTTGAACTTCGGCATATCGCTGGCGGTAAATTCAATAATATCAGCCACAATACGCATGGAGGCCTCAGGTGGGTAAATATAGGTGTTGCGCACCATAAATTCTTTGAGAATATCATTTTGGATAGTGCCCGAGAGGGCCGCGCGGCTGACGCCTTGCTCTTCACCAGCCACGATGAAGGACGCCAAAACAGGGATCACCGCGCCATTCATCGTCATGGAGACGGAAATCTTATCCAGTGGGATGCCATCAAAGAGGATTTTCATATCCTCTACACTATCAATCGCCACCCCGGCTTTGCCCACATCTCCTACAACGCGTGGATGATCGCTATCATAACCTCGATGGGTGGCCAAATCAAAGGCCACCGAAACCCCCTGCTGCCCAGCCGCAAGCCCTTGGCGGTAAAAGGCATTAGATTGCTCAGCTGTGGAAAACCCAGCATATTGCCGAATAGTCCAGGGCCGGCCCGCATACATGGTCGCTTTGACACCGCGTGTGTAGGGTTCTTGCCCCGGCACGCTGCCCATATGCGCCAAGCCTGTCGCATCTTCAGCCGTATACAGCGGCTGCACCTTGATGCCTTCAAGCGTATCCCAAGTTAAAGACTCCAATGGCTTGCCGCGCAGCTCTTTGCCAGCAATTTCGCTCCAAGATGTCTTATCTGTCATTATCCGCGCTCCTCGTCCCGGCGGCCGATGCCCCAGTATTTTTCGTTCAACCCCTTCGCTTGCAATTGCAAAGGCCCTATATAGAACCACAAAGGAGTTATTATGTTTAAAATAGTGTTCCACTTGTGGCTTGGGCTTCTGGCAATCTCCCCTCCAGTATTGGCCGGAGAGACCTTAAACATTTGGCGCGCCGATCCGACCCGTATTTTTGACGCCAAAGAGGTTGAGCTGTCAGATGTCATCTGGGCGGCGCGGCCCTGGGTTGTGTTTGCTGATAGCCCGCTTGACCCCACCTTTACCCAGCAAATGGCGCTTTTGCAGGCTGAAATAGCTGTGTTGCAAGAGCGGGACGTCATGATCGTGGTCGACACCGACCCGAAAGCCCAATCCATCCTGCGCAAGACCTTACACCCCAAAGGCTTTAATTGGGTTTTAATCAGCAAGGATGGTAGAATAAAACTGCGCAAACCCTTTGCTTGGGACATGCGTGAATTGAGCCGGGTGATCGACAAAATGCCCATCCGGCAGCGCGAGATGAGCAAGCCCTGAGGGCCACCGCAAAGGATGGAGAGACCCAAGGGCCGCCCCACCTGCGGGTTTGAGCCGTTCAAGCTCACTCAAACTCCATGATGATCGCATCCACGGCCAGGCTGTCTCCCGGCGCCGCATGGATCTTGCTGACCATAGCTTTCTTCTCGGCCCGGAGAATATTTTCCATTTTCATCGCCTCAACCGTACAAAGCGTCTGCCCCTCTTGCACTTCATCACCCACAACCACATCGACTTTGACGATCAAGCCCGGCATAGGGCAGAGCAAAAGTTTAGAGGTATCCGGCGCGACTTTCTCGATCATCAATTTGGCCAGC
>Ga0115008_10003744_pt1 | contig 12583 bp, 11 predicted proteins | sample FraStrMetagenome_FD_87164 | JGI IMG/M metagenome (GOLD analysis project Ga0115008, IMG submission 87164) | Marine eukaryotic phytoplankton communities from Arctic Ocean - Fram Strait ARC3M Metagenome | ecosystem: Environmental > Aquatic > Marine > Oceanic | place: Fram Strait | collected...
GCATTATAAGCAAATTCGCCTCAATTTGCGAGCATGAAACCACTCGTATAATAGACTAATCGGCTAATAATGATGCCAACAAAGGCTGATATTGGCGCTGCTGCTGCCCTAAACGCAGTCTTGTGGCCAAAATCACGGCTTTTAAGTCGGCTAATGCTATATCAAAATCATCGTTAATAATGAGGTAATCAGCTTGCTCAAAATGAGACATTTCATCGACTGCAGCAGCCATACGACCATCAATAACATCACTGCCGTCCTGACCTCTACCGACTAAGCGTGAGCGCAATGCATCCAAAGAGGGTGGCAAAATGAATATCCCGACACCCGCACTGCCTTGCTCTGCCATCAACCATTGATGAGCCTGAAGCGCACCTTGCCAGTCAATTTCAAGAATCACATCAAAACCAAGGTCTAGCTGTTCATTCACCCAAATCTTTGAAGTGCCATATGAATTGCCAAAAACCGTCGCATATTCGAGAAAGCTACCATCCTTAATCATCTGCTCAAACGTAGCAGCTTCAGTAAAGTGATAATTGACTCCGTCTGTTTCTCCAGGGCGAATAGCGCGCGTGGTATTAGAAACCGAGACACGTAAACGCTCGTCAGTCGCCACCAAAGCGTTAACTAGACTGGTTTTGCCGGCACCCGAAGGCGCAGACACTGTAAATAGATTACCCCTAACCGGACTCATACTTTATAAACCTAAATAATTACTCGTTCTCATTTCATATTATAAAACTATTATTCAATATTCTGCACTTGCTCGCGCATTTGCTCAATTAGCACTTTAAGATTAATAGCGCCTTGGCTGCTATCGGTAGCAATCGATTTAGACCCTAAGGTATTGGCTTCTCGATTCAATTCTTGCATAAGAAAATCAAGACGTCGACCGCAGGGCTCATCTTTAGCCAAAGTGTCTCGCACCTCTGCTGTATGCGCAACCAATCGATCGAGCTCTTCTGCCACGTCGACTTTTTGTGCCAGCATAACAATTTCTTGTGCCAATCGATCATGATCAACATCAACACTCAACTGCGCTAATCGTTCTTCAAGTCGTCTTTGATGCTCGGCTAAAATCTGCGGCATATTGAGCTTTACTTGATTCGTTAGGCTATCAACCTGATCAAGCTTTTCACAGATAACATCTGTCATTCGCTGACCTTCGGCATTTCGAGCTTCGCCCAATTTCAACAAGGCATCATCAAAACCTTCTAATAAACTTTCAACAATGGCTTCTATATTTAATTCAACCGATTGCAAGACACCTGGCCACTGAAGCAACTCATAGGTGCTTAATGGCGCTATATCTGATTTCTTTTCATTCAGCTGTTGCGCAGCAACTAATAATGCGGCCACTTTTTCTTCATTCACAATAAACCCTTGCTCAGATTCATTGGCCTTAAAATATAAATTGCACTCAACTTTACCGCGTGCCACTGCATTTCGAATACGCTCCCTTAACGCAGGCTCTAACACTTTTAATTTGTCAGGCAGTTTAAATTGCGTTTCAAGATAGCGATGATTAACACTGCGCAACTCCCAAGCATAAGTACCGAGTGAATTGTCACCTTGTACTCGCGCAAATGCAGTCATGCTATTAGCAGTCAAATTTGATTTTTTTGTCATAAGGCTTTTTTTCGTCACAGTTTTTTGGTGATAAAATTACATGGATATTCAGTCAATTTTATTCTGAGTTAACATCCAGAAACCTGAGTGCTGGTAATCTAACACTCTATAATAATCAACGCTGAAGCAATATCTTAACATTGTACGTTTATCTAAACATTGCACCTTTCCCTCAACATTGTACCTTTATTTAAATATTGTACCTATACCCGAACATTTAGACGATGCTGCAAAGTTATCACCAGTGTATAATACAAAAAAATCGTAGCCATACCGCCATTAATACTTATAAGTAGCAATGACTCTCTTACTTCTTACTATCAGGATTTTATCTTATGAATCGACCTAGCGGCCGTAGCAACAATCAATTACGTTCAGTCACCTTTACACGCCAAGCAACTAAACACGCCGAAGGCTCTGTTATTGTTGAGTTTGGTGACACACGCGTACTATGTACAGCATCGGTAACACAAGGTGTTCCAAGATTTATGAAAGGTGAAGGCCGTGGCTGGATTACTGCCGAATACGGCATGCTACCTCGCTCAACGAATGAGCGAATGAATCGAGAAGCTGCTCGTGGAAAACAAGGTGGTCGTACTTTAGAAATTCAACGCTTAATTGGTCGCTCTTTGCGATCGGCCGTTGACCTCAAAGCTATGGGCGAATATACCATTATTATTGACTGTGATGTGCTTCAAGCGGATGGCGGAACACGAACAGCTTCAATATCTGGCGCCTGCGTAGCTTTAGTTGATGCGTTTAGTTTTATGCAAGCGAAAGGCTGGTTAAAAGAATCACCACTAGTATCGATGATTGCAGCCATCTCTGTTGGTGTTTATAAAGGTGAGGCGATTTTAGATTTAGATTATCCAGAAGATTCTAATGCCGAAACCGATATGAATGTTGTTATGACCGAACAAGGTAAGTTTATTGAGATACAAGGTACCGCAGAAGAAGCACCATTTTCACAGCAGGAATTATCTTCTATGCTGGCTTTGGCTGAATCAGGTATTAGTGAGTTAATTGAAATGCAAAAAGCAGCGCTAGCAAAATAAGCGCCGCAAAAAACTAGTTGAAAAAGAATTAAAAGATAAACCCTATGCCTTCGTTACTAATTTAATCTATTAATAACGGGGCATGTTGTCTTCAGGACTAATCTCATAATCGTAATCAATCGTTAAAGGGCCATGCGCTGAAAACGACTTACTCTTTAAAATTCCACCGTATTCAATCGTTTTTCTTAAGCCTTCAGAAACAATTTGATAATCAACACGCCAGCCATCGTCATCAATAGTGCCTGATGGCCACCAAGTAAATTCATCATCATCACTAATCGCCGCTCTAAAAGCATCGACATAACCTAAGTCAATTAGCATTTGATCTAACCAAGCGCGCTCGGTATCTGTAAAACCGATAGTATCTCGATGCTGATCAGACTTCTCAACATCTCTTGGTTGATGAGCTACGCGAAAGTTACCGCAAATAACAAACTCACGCCGCTTGTTTTTAATCTTGGCTAAGTGATCATGCAATTGTTGAAAAAATTGTGCTTTGCGAGCAATGCTTGCTTCATCATCGGCAGTTGCTTCAGGCGCTAATATTGAGCCAAAACTAATTTGCTCGAAGTCCGCCTGAATATAACGTGCTTCCATATCGAAGTCGTTAAACCCTAGACCTGTCATAATGGCTTTAGGAAGATCTCTGCAATAAACTGCAACACCATTAGTATTATCAGGATTATCAAAAAAGTAGACGTTATATGATGATGGAAAATACATATCATCACGCAGCAAGTGTTCTTGAGTACGAATATCCTGAATACAAATCACATCTGCATCCTGACTCTCTACCCATTCATAAAAGCCGCGTCCTGCTGCCTGCTCAATCCCTTCAGCACAAAAGCTGATTACCCGCATTCGATTTCCTCACCCAATATATTAAATATAAAAACTCAAGCCAGCATTAAGCTGTTTCCAAATTGAACACAGCCGGCTATCTCTCTTGTTATTATTGGTAGAAACAAACAATGTCTTTAAAACGATGATTTTAAGTTAAAAACAGGCCCACTGGCTAGCATTGACATAATTTTAACGACTTCATCTCAGGCCGCGCAGTTTAAATAGGTTTATAATATGATGTACAGACAAATAAGACGACTAATTGCAGATCATCGCACTATTCATATAATCAGCTATACAACCAGTCATACAATTCGGTAAAAACCACTTATGCAAAAATTTCAACGTGAATTTATTGAGCTCTCGCTAAATGCCAACGCACTTTGTTTTGGCGAATATACATTGAAGTCTGGACGATGCAGTCCTTATTTCTTCAATGCTGGTAAATTTGATCACGGCCAAGCACTCGCTATATTAGGCCAATGCTATGCTGCAAAAATTATTGCCTCAGGCGTCGATTTCGACATGCTATTTGGCCCTGCCTATAAAGGCATTCCTCTCGTTGCTGTTACAGCAGCTGCACTAGCGACTTACCACAATCGTGATGTGCCTTACGCCTTTAATCGCAAAGAGAAAAAAGAGCATGGTGAAGGCGGCTCAATTGTTGGCGCTCCCCTGCAAGGCAAAGTGCTCATTATTGATGATGTCATCACAGCAGGCACAGCTATTCGAGAAGTTTTAGCTTTATTAGCCGAACACAGCCAAGCACAACCTGCTGGCGTAATTATTGGACTCGATCGATGCGAAAAAGGTTCAAACAATTTGTCGGCTACGCAAACTTTTGAACAAGACTTTAATTTACCCGTTCTCAGTATTGTTACCATTGAACACTTGCTAGACTTTCTGTCTAAACCACAAGACGCTCAAGATAACGTCGTTTCTGACGAGCAGCTTGAGGCAATAAAAACTTATTGGCATCAATATGGCGCGTATGAAGCTTCTCACAGCTAACCACTACTCAATCGAATCCAGTCAATCGGCTGGTCTGGCAATGCTGCTTTTAGTGCTGATGATGGCGCTAACTCTGGCTAATGTGAGTTATGGGCAAGATCTTACCTACTATCGAGTGATTAATGATAGAGGTACGGTTGAGCTTAAATCTGCTCTCACCCCCGCAGAAGTAAAACGTGGCTATGCCATTGTGACGCTTAGCGGCCATATTGTTAAAGAAGTCCCTGCCGAACTGAATGACGAAGATTACGCATTATTAAGCGATGAGCTCAAAGCACGTGAACTCGAAACGCAGCAAGAAAATGAATCACGTGAAAAAAACGAATCGCTTTTATTACGCTACAGCAGTGTCGATGACTTAAACGCTGAAAGAAAACGAAAATTAGCCGAGTTTGATGTGCGCGTGAGCATCTTGCGCAGCAATATGATGAGTTTAAAAAATCAGGTTGAGCGACAACAAAGTAGGGCTGCAAATATAGAAAGAACAGGCAGAGAAGTTCCTGAGGTTATTCGCAATAACATCGAAGAATTAGAACAAAAATTAAATGAAGCCAATACATCGTTGACATCGATGCAAGATGAAAAGAATGTCGTAGCTGAACGCTACTCATTAGATATCGATCGGTTCGGTCAGCTGATTCAACAACCTTCCAAATCTAGCCGCCAAGTAGTTCCTAATTAATAACCAAGCAACTTTCAATTAATAGCCAAGGGCTTCTAATTAGCAGCCCGTTAATAATCCATCAACAACTTCAGCTTAATATTAAGCAACCGACGAGTTTTGTCGTGCCAACGAGTGCTGTGGCTTTTGAGCAACACTTTCACGGAAAAAGCCGGCCATTAATAACTGCCACTGCTCTTGCCAATTTTGAGTAGGTGGACGTTTAAACTCACTGCGAACATATTGACCAATACGACCTTCTGCTGCCGCCAATAGAATATTAACCGCAGATGCTGCTGGAACGGTTGGACGGATCGCTTCGTTAATTTCGGCATCGCGAACAATCTGTTTAAGCTGAGTTTCAAAACGGTCATAAAACTGAGCAACACGCGTACGTAATCGGTCAGTTTCGCCTGCTAAGGCATCACCGTTAAGAATACGTGAAATACCAGGATTCTTTTCAGCAAAACCCAGCAACAACAATAAAGTTCTTTCTAATCGAGCAATGGCAGAATTTTCTTCACTCACAATGACATTCACACGAGTAAATATCGCCTCTTCAACAAATTCGATTAAACCTTCAAACATCTTCGCTTTGCTCGGAAAATGTCTATACAACGCCGCTTCAGACACGCCAACTTCTTTAGCAAGGCCAGCCGTTGTAATCCGCTCGCCAGGAGCGACTTCAAGCATATGCGCTAAGGCTTCGAGGATTTGTTGGCGGCGAGAGTACTTCTGTGCAATTCTTGGCATCGCTATTCCAGCTTATATTGTTTCGTTGTGACACAAGCTAAAGGCAATCAACTCTTGGAGTTTATGGCATTTAGCGCGAAATTTATTCATTTACGGCATCGGCTAAAAGCCCTTTGCCATGAAAGTAAGCCTCTTTTTGACCAATACTTCCACATTTAAAATGCTTATATCTACAGTTAGAGACCTCAAATTTTATAAAAAAACATTCAAGCCTGACTAAAGATTAAGTAAAGCAAAATTTGATTTTTTAGCTTCAAAATTGATGCATTGAAGACCTAATTTTCCAAATTTAAATGGCTTATGCAACACGCTTCGCTTTTTAATTATTTTTTGATCACGATTTAGTTGGTTTGCACTCACCATTGCTTACGGGTGCCAAGATACTCCTAATTCTTTTTTAAATGAAGTGTTTTCGTTCGATAAAAGCTTTTTTTTTATTTAATCGCTAAATATTATTACTCAAAAATAAATAATACTATCGACGATGTATAAGAAGGGACAGTCAGACATTAATAATATAAAAAATTAGCCGCTAAAATAGAAGAAATAAAAAAACGCTAATGCTTAGCTGCAACATTAGCGTTATGACTATCTGGCTGGCTATTCGTCGTTGGTAATCAACGTACCTACACCCGAATCAGTGAAAATTTCTAGCATCACCGAATGCGGCACAGTACCGTCAATAATATGTGCACTACTAGCGCCCCCATGAACAGCATCAAGCGCACAGGCGATTTTAGGAAGCATGCCGCCAGTAATCGTACCATCGGCAATCAACTCATCCACACGTGATGTAGACAAGCCAGTAAGGACCTTACCTTGTTTGTCGAGCAAGCCAGGCACATTGGTCAGTAACATCAGCTTTTCAGCGCCCATTACAGCGGCTAGCTTTCCGGCTACCAAATCGGCATTAATATTATAGGTAACGCCTTCGTCATCAACACCAATAGGTGCAATAACCGGTATTAGGTTATTTGCCGTCAACGCATTAAGTAATTCCACATTAATAGAATCGACTTTACCGACATGACCAATATCTATAATTTCTGGGGTGGTCATTTCAGGTGAATTCGCGGTAACTTCAAGCTTACTGGCCTTAATTAAATTACCATCTTTACCACTTAAACCCAGCGCCTGTCCGCCTTGTTGGTTAATGAGGCTTACAATTTCTTTATTAACCTGGCCACCCAATACCATTTCAACAACATCCATCGTGTCATTGTCGGTAACGCGCATGCCGTTCACAAATCGTGATTCAATATTGAGTCGCTCAAGCAAATCGCCTATTTGCGGGCCACCACCGTGCACAACAATCGGATTCATACCCACTAATTTCATTAATACGATATCGCGGGCAAAGTTTTTCTTCAGTGACTCTTCAACCATCGCGTTGCCACCGTACTTAATCACCATCGTTTTACCGGTAAAGCGGGTAATATAAGGCAATGATTCCGTTAAGATTGCGGCGATTTGACTGGCTGTTTTTTGGTTTAGCGACATAAGTAGATATTTCGTTTGTTAGCTAACTATCCATTTAACCAATCTATGATGATCAATTAAATACTCTGGCGCGCAGTATAACGTATCAAATAGATAAAAAGCGCCGCTCGATGATGTGCGTATTAGTGATCTATGACTATTGAGCGATTAACAAATATATCACCTCTCGCTTTGAATAGGACTGTTAATCACTAAACAGCTAGGTCGACTACCACTCTAGCTCAGGTGCGACAGCCTCTAACGCCTCACGAAAACGATCCTGAATAGTATTCAGCGCATCATCACTCTCGGCCTCAAAACGCAAATTCAAACTAGCAGAAGTATTGGATGCCCGAAGCAGGCCCCAACCAGCAGCGTAATCAACTCTTACACCATCTAATAAAGTAATCTGACCATCATCAGCGCTTAGGCCCTGCTCTAGCTCTAGCTGAAGTGCTTCAACAACTGCAAACTTACGGTCTTCATCAACTGACAAATGGACTTCTACCGTATTCAAGCTAATAGGAAGATCGGCAACCACCGCATCGAGCGTTGTGCCTTCCATGGTCAAAAACTCAATCAAACGAGCGCCACTGTATAAGCCATCATCAAATCCGAACCAACGCTCTTTAAAGCAATAGTGACCAGTAAACTCTCCACCCAACAACGCTCCCGTTTCTATCATTTTTTGTTTTATCAGCGAATGGCCACACTTAGACATAACGGGCCTGCCACCATGGCTAGCAATCAACTGATTCAAATGACGTGAACATTTAATATCATAAACAACATCGGCGCCCGGATTGCGGGTCAACACGTCTTTGGCAAAGAGCATTAACATTTGATCGGCGCTCACCACCTTACCCGCGGCGGTAACAGCAACCATGCGGTCCGCATCACCATCGAAGGCCAAACCAAGATCCGCTTTTTGATGACTCACTTCATTAATTAAAGCGTCCAAACTGCCTTGCGCAGAAGGATCTGGGGCGTGATTCGGAAAGCTGCCGTCAACCTCAGCAAACAATGGCAACACTTCACAACCCAATGCGCTAAATAACCTTGGCGCAATTTCGCTAGCCGCGCCATTACAACAGTCAAGCACCACTTTAATGGGTGCGGCAACAACTACGTCTTCAGTAATCCGATTAACATAGGCGTCGGCAATGTCTTGCTCAGACAAAACACCCTCACCTTGCTCGAAATCATTATTAACAATGCGCTCGTGTAATGCTTTAATTTGTTGCTCAGCTAGCGACTGGCCGTTTAACACTACCTTCAAGCCATTAACAGCAGGGCCGTTATGGCTGCCAGTAATCATCACCCCAGCCTTAGTCTCTAGCCACTCACAAGCAAAATACACCATTGGCGTTGCCACTAGGTCAACGCCAATAACATCGCAGCCAGAAGCTAACAATCCTTTGGCCAGTGCGTGATAAATCCGCTCTGAAGATAATCTTCCATCACGGCCAATCACCAGATGCCGCTGACCACCTTTAATTGCTGTAGTACCAATCGCTAAACCAATCTGCTGCACGGTTTCATCATCAAGCTCAGTACCAGCATCACCACGAATATCATAAGCTCTAAAAATATGTGCAGGTATAGAGGATATTTCAAGGCTTCCTTCATCACCCTCTACTTCCATACCGCTGGGCACTTGTGGATTAACCCACCGAGAAGCGCTGCTCGAATCAGCACGTTTTACAGTGTTCCTTACATCACTTTTTACAGCATTCTCTTTTGCTGTAGCACCCAATGGCTCATTATTATTTCTGGATAGTTGAGTTGAGTCGGCAGCAATACTTTGAGAACGCATGGAGCGAAACAAAAACAACAATGCCGTTAACGACAGAATCATCGCCGAAAGCAATACCACCAATAAGAGTATCGACTCCACACCAAAAGCAGTCGCCGGTTTAAAAACATAATAGTTAACGTTAATTTTTTCATTGGCAGCAAGCGGAGCGACGCCCAATACAGCATGTTTAATGGAAGGCAAAGGTTTAGTTGCCGCTAAGAGAATGGGCGTCTTCGCATCCATTTGGTAAACCAAAGCCATGACACCCGAGCGTTTATCCGATTCAGCCGATTCAATAAATTGTGATGCTAACCATTCCGCTTTTAAGGTCAGTAAAATAGCGCCAATATTACGACCATCAACGTGTATAGGCCTTGCCAAACTCAACACCTGTTGACCGTTTATTAAATAAGTATCAACCTCAATACTCTTACTTGATGTTGTCTGACTGCCTGCCATAGCACGACGCAATAAATCTTTTTCAATATTGTTATGAACTTGCGCCTTAAAGCTACCTAGGCTTGCCACACCCAACTCACCCAGAGGGAATAATGCCAAGCGGCTGATATCGTTAAAGCCTAATGAAAACTGTTCAGCGAGCTGCTGTAACGTCGCTTTATCGCGAGCCTGTACTGCCTCGCGCACTTCTGAAAGTCGTGCTAAACCATCAATATGATCGGCCAATTGTTTAAGGTTACTATTTAAAGCGAGTACTTTGGCATGGGCTAAATCATTGGCTCGTTGCGATGCGGCCTGATTAACCGTAAGCGGGAGATAAACGAAAAAATACAGCGCAATAACCGCCAGGCTTGGTAAGACGACCAGTAAAACACTTGGCCAATGAGTAAGACCCCGAGACGGCTGATGACTTGAGCGTTTATTTTGTAACGGGTTATGCCTTGAAGATTTATTCATAGCCACCTGAAGTGTTAATAGCAGACGTAGGATGCATGCTTAATTATCTTTGCATCTAATAATAAAGTGCCACAGCTAACCCCTAAAAACCGCTGTAGGCATTTTGCTCTTCCTTTAACGAACTGAACTTATTAACGAATACCTTAGCTAAGACGCTTGCTGTGAGGCAATTAATTCAATCAAACGACGTGCCAAATGTTGTTTATCGCATTTATTAATATGAATAGAATCACTTTCTAAATGCTGAGTAGATGCCGGGTTAAACAGCACGGTTACTTCATTGGCATTCGAAGCAAAACCAATATCGTCACGCGAGACATCATTGACGACTATCATATTGATACCTTTACGCACTAATTTATCCCTAGCGTGAAGAATTAAATCCTCAGTCTCGGCCGCAAAGCCAACCGTAAAGGGCGCGTCATCTGCATTAGCAACCGCAGCCAGAATATCTGGATTCTTCACCATCTCGAGCGTCATTGTTTCACTGTCGCTGGTTTTCTTGATTTTTTGATCGGCTGACGTTACCGGACGAAAATCCGCAACAGCAGCAGAAGCAATAAACAACGTCGAGCTAGACACAACCCTTTCTACCGCCTCAAGCATGTCGTTAGCAGAAATGACATCAATGCGATTAACTCTATCTGGCGTCGGCAAATTTACCGGGCCCGCAATTAACGTGACTTTAGCGCCCGCTTCAACTGCCGCTTGCGCCAAGGCAAAACCCATTTTGCCAGTCGAGAAATTACTGACATAACGAACAGGATCAATCGATTCTCGCGTAGGCCCAGCCGTAATAACAACATGCTGCCCAGACAACGACTCTGTTTTAAATAAAGCAGCCACATGCTCAGTTATCTCTAGCGGCTCACTCATCCTTCCAGCGCCTGTATCACCGCAGGCTTGCGCGCCTTCGGCAGGCCCAACAAAGTGATAGCCTCGACCTAACAAGGCCTTATAGTGCTGCTGTGTCGCCTCATCGCGCCACATGGCTTGGTTCATAGCCGGCGCCACCAATACAGGTGCATCGCTCGCTCGTAATAATGTTGTGAGCAGGTCATCGGCGCGACCCACAGAAAAACGTGCCAGTGAATCGGCGGTCGCTGGCGCAATAACTATGGCATCGGCCCATCGTGCCAACTCAATATGACCCATTGCCGCTTCTGCATCGGCATCTAACAAACTGCTGTGTACACGATTTCCTGATACTGCCTGCAAGGTTAATGGCGTAATGAACTCGCAAGCACCTCTTGTCATAACCACGCGTACTTCAGCGCCGGCATCTCGAAGACGTCGAACTAAATCGGGACTTTTGTACGCCGCTATTCCGCCGGTAATACCCAACAACAAACGTTTATTTTGAAGTGATTGCATAGATTCTTAATCGATATATCGACAATTAATGACTAGAAGTCCGGCATGCTGTATAAATAATCTTCAGCATTGGACGCTGTTTAGCGGTTTTGTATCCGCGACAAATGATGCGCAACCTTACATTAGCGCGCTTAGGATTGCGAGTACCCACTATTACGCGCCTCCACAACCAGTAGTATCAAGGAAGATGTTATGGCAATTATAGATTGGCCTTTGGCCGAAAGACCCCGCGAAAAACTCCTTAGCAAAGGTGCATCGGCGCTATCAGATGCCGAATTACTCGCTGTATTTTTAAGAACCGGCATCCGCGGCAAAACTGCTGTCGATCTTGGCCGCGAACTTCTCGAGCAGTTTGCCGGCATTAAAGGCTTACTTAACGCCTCAAGACGTGAATTTACTGCTACAGCAGGTATGGGCAACGCCAAATACGCCGCTTTGCAGGCGGTATTTGAACTATCTCGTCGCGCAATGATGGAAACATTACAGCGTGACTCAGCCCTGACTAGCCCCCAAGACACCCGAAACTATTTGTTACATGTACTTGCCAATGAGCAACGCGAAGTGTTTTGGTGCTTATTCTTGGATAACCGCCATCGCGTTATCGCCAGTGAAGCATTATTTTACGGCACCATCGATCAAGCCAATGTTTATCCTCGTGAGGTCATTAAAGCCTGCATTCAACATAATGCCGCCGCCGTCATCTTTGCTCATAATCATCCATCAGGCTCTGCAGAACCGAGCCAAGCAGACAAGAAAATGACCACTCAACTAGGCAAAGCGCTCGCTTTAATCGACATTCGGATGCTCGACCATATTATCGTTGCAGGCTCAATTACGGTCTCAATGGCTGAAATGGGGATGATTTGACACTGATTTCACCCCCTTAAAGACATAATCCTTGTTTTGATCGTCTCGTTCTGATATAAAGTCGCGCTCTTTTTACAGCGTGGTCAACCTATCGTCCGCCTGAAACATATAATCGCGTATGTCGTTGCGGCCAAGGTCTCAACGAACTCATACTCCGGAGAATTAAGATGTCCAAAGTTTGTCAAGTAACAGGCAAGC
>Ga0115008_10003748_pt1 | contig 12580 bp, 10 predicted proteins | sample FraStrMetagenome_FD_87164 | JGI IMG/M metagenome (GOLD analysis project Ga0115008, IMG submission 87164) | Marine eukaryotic phytoplankton communities from Arctic Ocean - Fram Strait ARC3M Metagenome | ecosystem: Environmental > Aquatic > Marine > Oceanic | place: Fram Strait | collected...
ACATACACACATACACACATACACACATACACACATACACACATACACACATACACACATACACACATACACACATACACACATACACACATACACACATACACACATACACACATACATACACACAACCCTAAGTAATGATCGTATACGGATCTAAATCACAACCTGCCATCTCGGCTACGCCGTGCTACCTTGGCGTAGATCCAGCATTCACTACTCCCAAATATTGATAAAATTTCGACCAGACCTCTGTTCTATCAGTGATGTAGGATAATGTAAAGGGGTCGCGCTCTATTAACTCCATATCTCTGCCAACAGCTCCAGCTTGTATAATTGCTGCTCTAGCTACCATCTCGTGTTCAAATGTTGCGTAGATCGTAGGCGGGTCAAGCTTTGCTGCGTGGCGTTTTGATGTTTCGACGGATTACGTAGCTTAATGGCACCCCTGTTGTCCCACGGAACTGTTGTAGATATTCTTCTATTCCTTCGATCGATCTAGGCCAGTCCTTAGCATTGATTACGGTAATGTCTTTAACGTCCTGATTTTTGCGCCTTTTCTTTCTGACGCTACTTTGTTGACTTCCTTATTTTTGAGGGTGATTTCCGCAATATTGATTTGTAGATAAACCCTTTCCTGATGCCGGCAGTAAAAGGCGGCCAACTTAAGATTTTCAGGATCAGGGGTACCTGTGTTGATTTGCCCGCCCGATCGTCTGAGGACTTTACATAGGTTCTCGATATTTCCATCTTCCATGTTAAGAACTTCACTAATCGAGTCAATCCCTTGCTCATCTGTTTATAGGGTTGCTGCCGCAAGTGTAAACCCGATTCGCTCGAATATAGCACGCATAGCAACAACACCTGCCATGATGAAAAACAATCAATGAAGAAGACCAAGTGAACAATTGAACAATTAAACTTAAATTATCTTAAAGAGGATAACAATCAATAGGAGCGAGGGGCGGACAAACGAGTGAAAAGAAAACAAAAAGCGAATCAGAGAGATCAATTCAATCAGATAAAACGGAAGGAAGATGCAAAAGTTAAATAGGGATACAGTTCCAACAGGACAGATCAAGATGTCAACAATTTTACAAGGGCTTGCAGCAAACCAAAAGCAAAAGAGTTATGGAAGGAAAAGTCAAAACCACGACCAAAGCAAGCAAAAATACAATCGAAAAAAGTACGAGCAAACAATCGTAACCAGTAGGCAAGTCAGGGCAAGAAGCAAAACCAACGGCCAACAAGTAATCAAACCAAAGACCCAGAAGTAATCAATATAGTAATAAACGATCAGCAAGACCTCTTGCCAACGTAAGACCTTAAGCGATCGGGATGACTTCTCACTGATGTTAGATAACAACAACAACAACAACAGCAACAGGCGAACGAAAAATAATTCTCGGCGCCGAAGGCAATAAACTACCTTGGACAAAAAATAATTAAACGTTGCGGACGAACGACGCCAAACAACAATAACAACTAGAGAGCAGCAAAACTTCTCGGCGCCGAAGGCAATAAACTACCTTGGACCGTAACCTACTGGGTCTCGATAAATTGTAGACTATCTGTCAAATGTACAGGTATTGATAGACGGTCAATGGCCGTAGCCCCCCTCCTGGTTATGATCACAGGAGAGGTATTCTGATGAATATTTACTTTAATCGCTCATTACCGAATCGCGATATGTGAAAGATTGTGAATTGAGAAAATTGTGTGAACAAACTGAAATAAAAGTGACAAACACGATCGATTCCTCGCAACATCCACCGAATGATTCTACGCAAGGAACCTTTTACATTCAGCAGAACTTCAGCATAACTTTCCGGAACTTTGTCAGCGTTCTCATCATACTTCTTGCCTCGTCATGACAGAATTTGCCTAATTTATCTCACAACAGTATACGGTACCGTAGAGGACAAATTTATCCATCTGAAAATCGGCGAAATATGGTGTCCGGACACAAGTCAAAACGGAAAAATATGGATTATAATTATGTCCGGACACAACTTAAATCGCAAAAGATGGATTTCAATTATGTCCGGACACAAGTCAAAATCGCAAAATAGATTTATATAGAAAGTTACTTTGTTTTGCTTTCCGACTTAAACAAGCACTCCCCAGTTATTACAAGGCCCCCCTTACCACGATGGGCGTCGTAGCGGGGCTAGACTATCACTATGTCGCAGAGCAAAGCCCCGGTCATTCAGTCGTGTTAGTCACGGTACTGTAGGGATCACTCCTTACCTATTCCTTCGAGTGATACTGCGGGACTTGGTCGACACTCTTACAGTCGCCCCTCACCCGCTAAAAACCCTTCCCTGGTGGTTTCACATGATCGAGCCTATATAGAAAGTTACTTGTACTCAAGAGATTAAGTACTATACTAGCCCAAATGTATACTGTCCCGCAAAGATATACATTAATTATGTTCGGACACAAGTGAAAAAGGGAAAATATAGATTTGAATTATGTCTAGACACAAGTCAAAATGGCAAAATATGGATTTGATTTATATCCGTTCGTGGACCCTGCAAAGAACAAAATATGGATTAATTATGTCCGGACACAAGTAAAAATCGCAAAATATGGACTTGATTTATGTCCAGACACAAGTCAAAATCGCAAAATACGGCAATTATGTCTGATGGATAAATGTGTCCTCTACGGTACTTATTTTGTTAACTTCTACTCTTGTAATAAGTATAGAGTACTTTGTAGTTATATCTCATCCTGGTTCGGAAGAGGAGTAGTAGCAGTTGGTATATGATCGAAGCATATAATGCGAGTCATCATTTTCCCTGTTATTGAACCATGAATTCCCACATTCAGAATGGTATTAACTTGCGTTTCCAGCGCATGCTGCCTGAGTAGTAGCTTCCTTTGTTCTTCTTATAAATAGTACCCGACAAATCATTACTTTACTCTGAGTATATATTGCTTTTGTGATCCGTAGAGCTCGCAGGAGCTATGTTTCGATACTCTTACATATGCATTCTTTATATATATATTGACGTTTAGCATTTACAAGTCAGGACACTGACAGAAATAAAAGAAATTTGAAGACCTATGGCTCAACCCAGAGAAGACTTGAGGGTGACAAATACGTTACTGTATTGTTGATCCCGCTTTCACTCAAGAAAGCTCTTGATACACTTAATCGTTACAAATCTCATACGTGCAAGAAAGCTTCGCACTCGGCGAAACATCTAGCTCAATTATTGCATAATAACTTTACCGCGATGAAAGATGACTTCAGTCCAAGATTTTTATTATCCGATCAATAAATGCGTTATGAATAGATACGTATTATTAAACCCTGAAAAACTAGAGTCTAAAGTTAGAAAAGAGAGACGAGAAGTATGAGATTACGTGAAGGAGCTTTTAATTGCCCAGAGTAATGAGCCAGAAGTTGACGTTAAAATTGATGTTGAAGTTGAGAGTGGCAATGACGAAGAAGAAGACGAAAATACAAGTAATAGATTATTTGTTGAGCTTGATACAATGGATGGAACACGTGGTGTGATAAATAGTCGTGGAAGTAATGAGACTATTAATTAAGTCAATTATTATCAATGAGTTGGAGGTATCGGAGGTATGTAAAAGCTTGCCAGTATATGGTGGAATGAATATAAACACAAAGGACCCCATCTGATACAACTTGCATTGAAATTATTATGCATTCCAGCAACAGCTGCTCTATTAGAGCGTCTCTGGAGCGTTGGAGAAAGTATTCACGTATATGGGAGGGCTCGTCTGGCCTCATTGACTGTTGGTTATTCGATAATGTTGAAGGTAAACGCGTAGATATTAAAAAACATATCGTTGCAAACGAAGGGGAGCGAGTTAGAGCGTAATGGATAAAACAGGATTAATCTCAATTATGCAAATGCTAGATGGTGTGGTAGGTGATGCTGAGGAAGACTAAAGATCATTACTAATAGAAAACTTTATTGATACATTCTAATTAAATTTGTAGGGCTGATATAGGCTGAGTTAAATAGGTAAAATCTCTACCATACTACCATGGCCCCATGGTAAGGTATTGATAACCATAACGGCGCCAAGACTCTTTTTTGGTTCCAACGTCTACTAATTTTCCATCTGAATTTAATTTTTCGGTGTGCCAATTACTTACGCATCCATCAGTGTACATTGTAATTCAAATCGATCCAAGTATAGTACAGTAACTTTCATTGAGATTTCAATCAATCCAAGGTCCGTAGCTTTAGGTTGTTTCAATTTGTTCTCGCAGGGCTTGCAAAAATTATATTTTTCTTCTCTTTCTCTTGTCGTTCCAGAACCTTCTTGGGTGGCAACCTCTTATAAGTCTTTCTGTCAAGGTTCATAACGGAACGTCAATAATTGTATCAGTCGTTCTTTCCCAAATACCGCGAATCAATAAATCTTTGCGATGGGCATTACGAAAGTCGGGTGAAGAGGATGTGCTTGGTTAGTAAGCTCTAGAGGACAAGAAATGTGAACCAGAGCAGGATTAAACATAGGTTCGTATCGGATACGGGATGAACTAAGCATATGTGCTAGTAGATTTCTGATTTTATGACGAATTTTGTCGTATCGTGCTGTGACCAAACCACCCTTTTTGCCAACGAAGGCATAATTCTCTTTAAACTTCTTGGATCCGCCACAACCGTCGTAAAGTTGTTGGTAGATTCGAAGGTGAGCATGCATATCGGAGCATGAGGGCATCACGAAATCCTGTCGAAGATAGAATAGTTCCGTTGACATTCGAAGAAATGACGCTGAGTCAGCGTCCTACAGCACGTCTCAGTATAAATAATCGAGATCAGTCTTAAAACTTCGTTGCGTGGACCCAGTCCTGACGACTACGGAATACTGTCATAATCTTACTGCCATAATCTTGCTTCAGTTGGTGGTTCGGATGTGATGAATAATAATTGAGTTTTACTCGAATTGTATCCAAACTTTGTCAAAATTAATTTTGCTCAAAAGTAGAGGCAGACTACGCAATGAAGTTCAACTCAGGAATCGATCAGTTCAGAATGCTGAACGTGCCTTGAAAAGAGCAGACAAAACACAGGACGCTAGCTCAGCGTCATTTCTTTGCACGTTAGTCGACCTATTCAACCTTCGACAGAATTTCGTAATGCCCTTATGCTCCGATAAGCATGTTCACCTGTAAATCTACTATCTTTTCCCGATGGTGGTGGCAAGTCCAAGAGGTTTGACATGAATCATGCCTTTGATTGCAAAAAGGGTGGTTTGATCACAGTGCGACACGACAAAATTCGTGATGAACTCGGAGATCTAATAGCACATGTGTTTAGTCCATCCCGTATCCGATTCGGACCTATGATTAATTCTGCTCCGATGTGTGCCATTGGTACCAAAACACACCAGCCAATTACTTTCACTTCATCGACTTTCGGAATGCCGATCGCGGTGATCTATCGTTTCGCGGCTTTTGGGAGGGATCGACTGATACTGTTATTGATGTTCGCGTAGCGATCCTTGACACCAAAACTAGTTTCGGACTTTGGAATTACGACTATTCTTCCTTTTGGAAATTACATTGCGCAAATTCCACTTGAATTTCTATTTCGGAAAATTATATTGATTACATAATTCTCCACTAGAGAGAGAGTCTACTGATAGTTGTTATGATAGATCCATTTAGCTAACGTTGGCATTGGCATGTACCGACATTAATACATCATGGAGAGATAGTGAGAGATACATGTAGATCTACAAATGTATCGTATAAATATGAAGTACTGACATGTGAATTACGAATTACACGTACACAACTGAACTTCGGCTGATGACGTCAGCTATCAATATCTGATGACATTATTTCTCACTCTGACAGCTGCACAACCAATAACCAACGAAGATACGAGTTTTGCAATTTACATGACGGTTGACAACACGACGATCTGCTTTTGACTCTATTCTTAGAACAAATTATCAGAGAGAAGAGTAGGAACTCACAGAGCGGACGCGGGAGTTGCCTTTCACGGTTATGGCCTTTCGAGTTTAGTTCATAGAATATTGCGTGTGTTATACCTTTTGATAAAACTGTCGCGATGATTCGAATCACCTCAGCGCTGAAATGGCAAATAAAGCCTGATTTGGGGAACGCTAAAGTTTCCATGCTAGCAAGAAATGTAGTGAGGGGATTTTCTTCGCTGTCAGAAATTACTATTCTTATGCCGACAGCGACATCACTTCCAATTCCATCATCATATTACCCAGTCATTGAACGAGCTAAAGAATTGCCTGAAATTAAAGAGGCTTTATCACTCAGCCCCGAGAAAGCCATCCCTCTGTTGAAGAGAGGCACTGAAATCTTTCAAACGATGGTTGGTCATGGATCGGGAGAAGAATATCGTGCCATATGTTTCTTACTTTCTCGGGTCAAGGGTTTATGTGGATTACATGATTCTGCAGTTGAAATATTAACAGAACTGCGGTCTCTCAGTATCCACGATGATGAGTACGCTGACATTTCTTTTGCGTTGAGTAAAGCCCTATTTAACTCAGGAAATTTTGTCGATGCTATTGAGGTAGCGGAGAGTTTTTCTTCTTTAACTCCTGAAGAAGATGGTTATTACAGCAACACCGCAATTTTACGATGCGGTTCGTTCAGGTACGTGAACGTTGACGAGATTCCAAATTGTTTCTTGAACAAAAATATATAATATCAAACAGAAATTTGGCTTGCAGTTCAAGGCTTGTCTTATCTCTCAAGGATGATAATCGAAATAGCGGTGTCGAAGACAGCATACTTTCATCGTTTCAGGATGCAGTGAAATCTCTCAACGCTGATATCTTGAATGCTACTCATGAAGTCTACTTTACTCCGAGAGAGCGAGCCGGGCTCGGAATCGCTTCTGCTGCGACCGTTAGTAATCTGGCGATAGCGGAAAATTGTTTTGAAAACGTAAGATATGAAGATATTAATTTGAAATCTTGGAAAGTAGCCCTCTCCTTGTTAGATTCATTACCTTTAAGCTTAGACATCAAAAAAGATCGTGAAGAATGTAATGATGCATCATTGCCGGTCGAGTGCTATTACACAGACTTAATAAATTTGCTTCGAGCTCGTATTCACCTGAACATGGCGTATACATATATGACGATGATACAAAAATCGCCTGACAAGGGAAATGAAGAAATTTGGTTGCAACGATCGTTTGACTCTGCTGGAAAAGCTCTTAGAGTTTACGAAAAGTTAGTGCTACGATATCCACGATTGCGCACCTCCCTCGCAAGGGTATTAGGTGTACTAGCTTCGTGTTACAAAATTGGTGGCTCTGCAGTTACTGCAGAAGGACTATTTCAATCGGCAATAGACAAACTTGATGGGGATGCTCTGAAAGGGTCAAATCCTTTCTCGTTAGTCGATAAACATGGAATTCTGTTGCGCTCAGCAGTTTTATATGAAGAGTGGGAAAATCGAGAAGGTGATTCATTGAGATTTCGTTCCTCTGCTTCAGAAGTACTCTCTCAGCTTCCGGAAGCGTGGCGTTCGGCACCTGAACTTGTTAGCGGCCTTTGGCTATGGTCTGCTAATAATCTTCATGTCAATCAGGGAAGATCAATTATAAATAAAGAATGAGGCGCGAGATCAAATTTTGTGTTTTTGGCATGTGCTTGCACCAAAGGTTTTGATGAAACAAGGATAAAATAACCAACAGAGAGGAAACTGTGAAGAACTTATGTTGTTAAGGACTACTCCAATTCGATTATTTCCTCATTACGTGAAGACGCCGGACATTTTTTGTCTTCGAGTTCAGAGCTGCTTTCGTTGTCTTCTGACGAGCTCCCACTTTCTCCAAGTTCTACTATTCCATTACTAGATTGTTGCTCCAGGGACCACGAAAGGTGTTCGAAAATGCCTAATTTCTCCCCCTGTTTCTTAACGCTAAGGTCATTTTTACAATCAGAAGTATGTGCAAGGTTTTTGTTGATATCCGCATCCGCAGGATTAAAATTGTTTGGACTGAAAAGACGTCGCCTTTGCAGAGAGTGTGCATTCAAATCTCTTTTAAACTTTTTGGTGGCATTGAATAAGCTCATCGATGATGTAAGATATTTGTTTTTGGAAGTGTTCATTTCGTTGTCTTTGTAATGTACGGCGCTCGTTGGAACTCCCTCATTTGGTGTATTTTCCTTTAATTCATCTATAATTCTCAAAGGAGAGGATCTGCATACGCTTTCATAGTTTTCATTTTCATGAACCTGCCCAATTGACGCAGAACTTTCTTGTGATAGTAAAAAATCATCCCTTTTCTCCTTGATTTGTTCGTTCAATTTCTTTTCATCTATTGTCGCAACTTCTTCGCCAACCTTGCATGTATACATATAATGTAGCTCCTTCGAACTTTTCGGGCCTATTCTTATGTTTCTGATAGAATTAGTAGAGTTCGTTTCAATATCGCGGACCAACATTGCAGATGAAGTTGGTCCTTCCTCCTTCATTATTTTCCTGTACGCTTCCATTAATTCAATAGGAACAGTATATTTTGAGGTAATAGCATCAATTTTGGATCGGGCGAGAGAATCAATTTGTTTCAATTGTGCGCGAAAAACACTTTGAACATTTTTCATGTTTTTCTCTCGTGTGTAGTGAATTTTGGTATCTAACTCGTCATACGTATGAAGTCGATCGGTTTCGAATGGAACAGGTGACGAGTCGAAGACCATTGAATCTGGCAACTTTTTTTGAATCGACTGTGGGCTGAAAAGAGGAGAGCTCCAGCAACCACATTGGTTGGAAAATGAACGCCGGATTATTCTACGGTGCAACCTCCTCAAGCATTTGATGGTCTCTGTTTCATTTTTCGTGTGAATGATAGCAAAGTTGTATCGAATGAAGCTTTCCGCTAGTGCAGACCGAAGTGTAGCGGAAGGACACGATCCTGCATCTTCTCGTAACGACCGTGCTTCGCATAAGTAAATAATCTGTTCTGCACCAACAGCAGAATATTTCAACCTCAACCGCTGCTCGGCGTGCCTTGTGCCGAAAATAGATGAAGCCAAATCATCTGCCGTTTTACGTTCAATAATCGTCCCCAGGTTGACTTCTAGACTTCTCGACGGATATTTTTTATGGAACCCGCGAGCAATCCAAAGCATATCTCCAATAGGCAAGGTTCTTATTTCACACTTTACGCCGCACTGTAGCAATTTCGACTGAACGTCGTCTTTATTACGTTCGCGCTGATCGACCAATAAAATCACCCTCCAGTTCGTGTAGTCGCCCAATGCCGTCGTAATACATTTACCAAACTCTGTTGCACGAAGATAACGCATAGACTTTTCTGAAATGGCTCCATTTGCGCTCACTTTTGACAGTTTCTTTGCTAGCTTTCGCGCCTCATCATAGGTAGGAATGCGAGGTGCCAAAGGAACAGAAAATGATGACGACGACGATGTATTGCAAGTCGACGACATTTCTTCTGACCCATCATCGCCTCTTCCTTCTTCATCCAAAACACACGATAATTCAGTACAGTCCTTGCGGTCCGTCTTTCTACCCTTCTTCGCAGCCTCCTTTCTCTTTCCTGTCGGCTTACAAGAATTAGCATTAGAATTAGTACTAGCACTAGCACTAGCACCTCCCCCTCCATCCTTGGGAAACAACCTCGTCGCGATCCAGTCCCCAATTCCCTTCAACTCCTTTATTTCCTTTCTTGACTTAATTCCGACCGGATGAGCTCGAATTGAGGCCACAGCCTTTGTAAACATACGACTATAATTTGGATTTGACATATAAAACGGCTTTGACGATAATTCCACCAACTTATCGATCAGTGGCTGATTTTCTGGGTGTGTCGCCGATTTCTTATTCGATTTTGGCGGCATGGCGGCTAGATTTAACGTTTGTACTGCTCTGTTAGAGGATTATGGTAATTTGATATCGGCGCTGGTAGGATTGATTGTATCGACGTGTATAGTTCGAGGTGCGTCTCGTAGGTCACAGTCTTTGCATCCTGATCATGATCACGATTTTTGTGTTTATCTTTTCCCGGATTTGAAACGGATTCAAATAATAACGGTATTTTCAGAGATAGTTCTACGTTAGGGTTAGGATTAGGGTTAGGCTGAGATCATTGCCGAACGAAATTCATAGATGAAAATTGTCATCGACAACAAGAAAGATGTTAACAATGGAGCTAAAGAGAAATTTCATGGTTTTCTCGATACTTCTTTTTATCCTGACAAAAACGAAAAAGGTGAAAGAAATTGGTCACATAAGGACGGTAAGCTAAAAATTTTGGATGCCAATGTGAAATTAAAACATGTAAATCAATGCATGAATGCACTGCTTTGCCTCAAGGATCAAGGAATATTGAATCATATTTCATATTTCCCAGTAATGGAGGTTCGCACTTTCATAAGAGGTCGAATAAGACGGAAAACAGAAATGTCTGGCATTTTATTTACCACCGTTACTTTGTAGCCAGGTTTCCAGGAGGCACATGGTTACATGAATGAGTCATATCAAGCGAAAAACCAATAGCACCATAGTCTTCGAAAATAATGTTGGCGATGCTTTTTTTGGCAAGCGAGAGCAACATTTCTTTCATGTGCTTCCGAAAGAAATAACTGTGTAACCGCTTCATTTCTCATCCAAGGCATGCACCAGTACATCAACAAACTAATGGTATTTGTAAAGCCAATGATGATTGCAGAGACATTTTTTAAGTTTGTAAAATTTGAATTGAGCTACGGTAAACGAACCTTTCTGTGACAATAACACGAAATCCATTACGGGTGAAATCGCACCTCGCTCACAATAGGTTGTGATCAAACATACCATTCAAAGTCATGTTTATTTCTTCTTATCATAAACCACTCGCTTTACGTTTTCTTCTATTTGCTCTTCTTGACTTGACAAATGTTTCACCTCTCGCACGCTTTTCTGCAGCCAAAGTTTGCATTTGCCTTTGATGTTCACGTCTTTCACGTTCTTCTAACGAGAGATTGGACCAGTCTACTTTCTTGGCTTTTTTGCTCTTTTTGACCATTGTTGTATTTTCTTGAACTTTTTTCTTTTCTTCGCTGTTATTATTGCCAGTGTTATCACTGAGAGAATCACGAATCGACCGGTCACGCTGAAACTTTCTGATGAGTTTTCGTTTTTCTTTCGAATTTTTTCCTTCCAAAAGCGCCAACTCCTCCTCCGTTAGACCCTGCACATTTGAATGTGCATTTACGGCTCCTATCCCGACTTCACCAGTAGAGACTTTCTCTGTCTCGATAGGATAAGCTGAAGGTATTGGTGAAGTTTTCATTTCTGTCTCAATCTCATAATCACTTGGTGAATTGCTTACATCAGCACCACTCAAAAGAGGCGACGCTCTAACTTTTGGTGTCTTTTCAACATTTAGTTTTAAAGAATTGCCATCCATTTGAGCAACTATAGATAGCTGTCCCTTCTCTTGCTCCTCACGCGCTCTGAGTCGTTTTAACAATCTACGTTGTTTAGAGTTGAGTATAGTGTCATTCGAATCCAATTTCTTCAACTCTTCGGTGCTCAAAATGTATTCTTTCTTCTTTGGTGATGGTTGAGAGGGGCAGTTCGATTGGGTAAAATAAGACACAATCTGGTCAACAGTGTCATCCGTAATGGATTGATCCTTTCGAATTTCATTTCCAGCCTTCACTTCACTGTGACGTTTACTTGCGAAAAGCTTCATCTTCCGAGTTTACTGCTAAAATTGCTTCTTCGTAAAAATTACCATTGCAGCATTACCGATTCTGCTCTTGGTATATTAGAGAGGGATACTTTTGCTTTTGAACGACATGGGATGATAGTGAGGAAGTTTGAAGGGCCAGGAGAGGACGACTTTTGTCACTGTATTCACACACGCACACATATGCGTACCTGTGCGTCGGTGTACCCCTGCAAAGTCTGCCAGAGGGCCAGAGGCTCTAAAGCTCTAGAGTAACTATGTAGGTAAGTTCTCAAAGCGAGATTCTTGCGAATTCTCTAGCTCGAGAGGCTTGAACTAACTTAGAATTGACAGCGGTTTGGAGGAAAAGGTTACAGAAAACAGAACCAAAAGTACATGAATTCGAAGCGCTTATCTTTTCATCGCAAAGCCCATCAGATGATCCATGACACCTGCTGAAAAGGTCTCAACTTGGTGCAACTGCTGAACCACATTGCTATGGTCTAATTTAATCAATATCCGTCCATTTCATCCCAAATCTTCAGCGTCATTGTAACGCTTATCTTTGCGCACTTTTAAAAAAAGGATTTGTCTAATGCAAGTTCGGGTTCGGGTTCGGATCGGTCTTTGAAATTATTTCCTCATCGGTACTATTTCCGATAAGACTGGGGTAGTCAAAATAATTTTGTTCTCCAGTTGACGATCTCCGGATCTATATCAAAATAGGCGTACCCCTAAGGGCAATAAAGTCCATTAGCCGTACCCCTAACATTTTAGCCAATCATATTGCAGTATTTTCAAAGATACCGTTAAGAAAATCTAAATAGGTCAAACTCTTCAACAGAGGTGTCAACTGCGAAAACACTAACCTGACAGCCACAGCCACAACCACAGCCTGAGGACACCTCTACTCT
>Ga0115008_10003749_pt1 | contig 12578 bp, 14 predicted proteins | sample FraStrMetagenome_FD_87164 | JGI IMG/M metagenome (GOLD analysis project Ga0115008, IMG submission 87164) | Marine eukaryotic phytoplankton communities from Arctic Ocean - Fram Strait ARC3M Metagenome | ecosystem: Environmental > Aquatic > Marine > Oceanic | place: Fram Strait | collected...
GCAACAAAAATTGGTGTTTTTGTGATTTTTCTCAAAAAAAAATATTCATTCACACATGAAAGAAAAAATGAACCATTTCTAAAACACCTCACCGAATCAACATCCGATGTGCAAAATATGAATTATGTTCCAAGGAAAAATGTTCAATCAAGCAGCCACAGTCACAGTCACAGTAGCAAGCCTCTTCGTTTTCTCTTACTCGTAGCTGTTGCTGCTGTCGTAAGAACAGCATCGGCATCCTTTGCAGTCTCCTCTTCCTCTTTGTTTTCCTTCAATGCCTTATCCTTTTGTAATGATAATAATAAGTGTATGGGTGGTGATAGTGATGGTGGTGGTGGTTGTAATTCGATAAGGTCCGTATGTCACTTATGTTCCACGAATGGTCCATCGACGACTGCTGCGAGGACGAGACTCTTCTCCTCTGAGAATGAGAATGATAATAATGATATGGATATTGTGAATGATATGGAGGATGAAAATGAAGATTCTGGACCACGTTCTCGTACACGCAGAAGCAACGATCGATCCTCACGACGACAAGCCACGAGTTCAGGAACTAGAAGAAGAAATCATCCATCTTCATCGCCGACACGTCGTCGTCGAGCACCGCATCAATTTGATCATACGAAAGAAGAAGCAAGGCCATTTTTGGATGATCCCAAGGCAGTTATACGGGCTTACAACGAACAGGGAGTGGATGAAGAATCTGTGGAGTTATTGGATTTAAGCCGTTGCAGTGAGTTGAATTGTTTGACGCCTGGTTCACATTTTGATGGAGATTCTTTGTCATTGGATGATACTCGATTTCAGCATATTCAGTTCAAATCTTTGAGTGAGATTTTTCCAGATTGTGAAAATGATTTTTCGTTGGAGTTTGATAGGAGTACAGCATTTCGTAATGAGTTGCGAGCAGCGTTACGTGAAGATGTTTTCGATAGTACACCTATGTATATGAATATGCCTGACAAGGCTCGTCAAGTTTTGTTATTGCCTGATTCAAGTTTGCAGGGGTCTTGGAAATGCCATGTGGAGGATAATAATAACCTTACTCGAATGGTAAAGCTAACTGAAACTCTTAGAAAGTATCTTGGTGAGGGTGCGCCAACTGGGGATGATTTTATGAATGCAATAGGATCTTTGTGCGGTAATAATCCTACGACTCATTGGATTGATATTGTTGGCGTTCTTGATAGGCGTGTACCTCATTCTTGGCATCAGGATACCGGAAAGTGTCGTACAAATAAGGAGAGTAAAGAAGCTGAACGGTTTACAGTTATGCTTGGTTTTCCTGCTGAAGATCACTATAATGGAGTGGGTGTGTTCAGTCACAGTGTTAAATTGACCCGAGAACGTTGGGCATCAAATGGTGATGGTAGTGACGAAGCTCCGCACCCCGACAACGAACCTATCGTTTATTCGGGAACTGTTGAAGACAAGTACATAGTGAGGCCTAGGTTTTCAAAAGGAAGAGAAATTATGTTATATCGTGACGTCGATGTTATTCATTCTGCACCGGATGTGGCTTACCGTTGTAGTGTCATGAGGTTCATGTGAGGTAAGTAAAATGATGCTTTATGAATGTAGCAATCGATAAATAATTCGACTTTATGCTTTACAATGCAATATGCTTATAGATCCCAATACTAAGCAAATATTATGGAAAAGATCCCGTCCACAAATGAGGAAGTTATAATATTTAGAAATAATCTTGACTAGATCACCTCTTCTAGATCCCTTACGACGTCTTGTTAGGTATTACCATTGTCAGTGTAATACATGTCAAAATTGAAACGATATAGATGTAGAAATTTAGTCTGAAAGACCTATCGTCGAATTTGACTATGTAATCTTGTACACAGACAATGCAGATGTTTGCGATGATTGATATGATTGATCCGTTTTAGTAGCGGCCAAACATTCCAGTTTGGACACTTCCTCGGTGGTAAAGTTCGGACACAAGGATTCTGGAGAGGAAAGAAGCACTTGATCTAACTCTGACGGCTCTCAACATTTGTCCCGAATGCTTCCCTAATCGTATCATTCCCATGAATAGTATCTTGTGATTGTGAAAGGAATTTAAGGTGATTTTGCGGAGCAGGAGCAACACCGTAAAAAATAATAACCAATCCCGCGAAAAAGGGCGTCCAATGTTAGTAAATTGAATCACCTGTCCCCATGATTGGTACCTTTTGCCAATCCAATCAATAAAAACTTTTCAATTTGCTACGATAGCGACAATCTAGTTTGAAGCATGTTTTAAATTCACTTTCTGCGATACACATATGTTGCTTTAATTGAAATATGGTCGACAAGGATTGATATAACATTTCCATGAATATATTGCAATTCTCCGTAAGGCACTCCATGAGAAACAGCAAACTACCGGTAAATTTAAAAAATGTTATGAGCAGAGTAAGCTTGAGAAGTCCTTCTTTAAGCTTATCTCTATTTTATCGAAAAAAACATAGTTTCCTATGCGTTACAAATTCTCGTATATATGTGGCTACAAAGCTCCTGCTGTCACTCTTTCATTCAAATCTACTAGCAGACAAAAGAGCTGCGTACGGAATTCTGCTCATCTCGTCCTTAAAAAGAATTTGGACATATCCATCTAGTCTTGAATACTTCTTCTTCACGAAATTTAGTGACAGTAGATTTGTACATCCTCACCTATTCCTGTCATGCGATGACATACTACTAATCTTTAACGTGCTCTTATATCAGGTAAGATAATGGCACGTGGATGGGGGCAAACAAATCCACACAATTATGTCGAGATGTTTTTGGCGGATAGAGATCCTCTGACATAGACATTGCTACAACATCTTCCTTCGTCAAATATTCAACCCCACAACCTGGCCACATGTCCAACGATATTGAATCATCATTCAAATAGTCCACAAGAACTGCCGGCAGCCGTTTCAAGTCCATAATCCGTCCAACGGCATATCGATGATGGCCGTCCAATATAGCCCCCGTTGCTGAATCCACCAAAAGCGGTTCTATATACGCATCACACCTAACTACAGAATCGTACAGCTGTTGCACTCGTTCCTTACTGCTAATTTGTTCGTGTGGTTTTAACCAGGTTATATCTACAAGTGAAATCGCTTGATCATCCCCCCATTCTAAAACATTTTTTCGTTTACTAGCACTGCTCTGATATGGTTTACGAGTCTTTGTCTTCGTCGTATCTAAAAACTGCGGTCGAATGGCCACCATGCAAAGACTCGACGATGATGATGACGATGTAGATACACTTTGATGTTTCCTTGCCCCATTCCTATTCACATTGCTACAGCTACTGCTACTGCTACTGCTTCCCCTCGAGAACGTAAACGCCGCAGTTACAGAGTTACCTGCATTCATACATAGAGTCCAATAAGCTAGAATCGTAGCATAAGTCCACAATTTCATACCCCTCAGAATTCTTGGACTTCGATGACGATTGTGATGATGAGCTTTCATAGTAAAGGATAATCGTGGATTAGAGATTGGAAGAGATCAGGAGAGAGAGATATGCTATGTAGTAATTGCTTGGAACATCACACAACATAATATATTATATATTAGTGATGTTTGGACAACAGACCACGTACTTCGCGTGTGGAAAAAATTAGGGTTCTTTCTCTCTTGGAATATAAATGTCGGCCGTGAAAGTACATGTGCGCGCAATATTGAATGCTTCCCTACCGGTACTGCGAAGATTCGTTGGCATAGTGGGTGTAGGTACCGTACTTGAATCTGCAAGTTCCCTACAATACCAGAAAGGCGTGTGAGGTAAAAGTTGGCTCAAAGTGAAGATCAAAAGATACAAAATGAGGTGAAATTGGTCAAGCACGTAGAGGGTTGCGTGACGTCAGTTCCCGTGAATCCATAGCCACTAAATAATGCTGCTAATGTCCCATGGAATGAAAAAATGATGTTGATTCGATGTTTTCTACAGTATTTCCAACTGTGCATCTACGTAGATCTACATACGTCGGGATAAAGAAAAATAATAATCTCGGAAGCAGTCATCAAGAGCATTTCAAATACATACACGATTGCGCTCTGCTTTTTTCTTCTTTAGAAAATATTTCATACAACGTCACGAATTTGAACGTTTGGTGTATTATTATTTTTAATCAATAATTTTTCTACTTGTAACTTTTTCTTCGTCGACGATCCATTAACCGTCGGCAAAGTCTTCCATTTTTCTTCCTTTTCTATTGATATGAGATTTCATAAGGCTGCAGTACTTTCAATTATCCAGAGCGCGGCTGCGTTTTCTTCTTACACACCAACATCATTTAAGCACTCTGCATCCTTCCTTTCATCATCCAAACAGAATCCTACACAAACGAGACTTATGTGTGGACTTATCGCTGCAATCGATGACGTGTGGTCAAGTGGCAGTAGTGAACCATCCGAAATTCCGATATTGCAAAATGAACTTCTTCTCGAACAATCTACGGATATTTTGTACCACCGTGGTCCCGATGGTATGACATGCTACTCTGGTAACGTAGGCGATGCTCGTTACGCAATGGGTCATACAAGATTGGCCATCGTGGATCCGGAGAACCGCGCGGCTGATATGCCTTTTCAGCTGGAATTTGACGAGAAAAAAATCAAACTAGCAGCCAACGGGGAAATTTACAATCACCTATCGATATATGACGAATTGAAAGCAGACGGGTGGAAGCATGATCGTATATCCGGCAGTGATTGCGAGGTCATTGCCCATTCGTTTGCGAAATACGGCGGTCCAGCTACGGCAGCTAAGCTAGATGGAATGTTCGCATTTGTTGTTTTCGAAGAGAGTTCCGATGGAGTGAAAGCGTTCGCCGCCCGCGATCCCGTGGGAATCAAACCATTGTATCTGGGAAAAGCGCTGGATGGAAAAGGAGATAAAGCCTCTGGTTACGTTTTCGCCAGTGAGCTCAAAGCTTTAGTAAATCATGTAGTACCGGAAACTGTTAAGGCCATTCCTGCGGGTCATTATTGGACCCCTGAGGAAGGGCTTGTATGTTATTACAACCCGGACTGGCTTCGCAAGGTGCGTGAATAAATTATACTTGTACACGTACATATGCTTTTTGCACATATATTTTGAAGTAGATTCTGACGCATAACATTTTTCACTCAACTATCGATACAGGATGATTTTGCTCCTTGGGACTCGAAAGAATCCCCACAAGTAACCGATGAGCAGCTGAAGGATTCTTTCGATGCCGCCATACGCAAACGAATGATGTCCGATGTAGACTACGGATTTTTCTTATCGGGTGGAGTCGATTCTGCCTGTGTGGCACACTCCCTCTTGCCCATGTATCGAGATGCCAAACTGGAGGAATCAAAAATTTCCGGTGAACCAATGACGCCCATACCCACATTTACCGTTGGCATGGAGAACAGCCCAGATGTCATGGCTGCTAAAGCTGTGGTTGAAGATTTGGGTGGAAGCAAATATATCGACCATAAGATCCGATATTTTACTCCGGATGAAGTATTTGATACGATACCAAAGATAATATATCATATGGAAACATATGAAGCGGAATTAATTCGTAGTAGTATTCCCAACTGGTTCCTGGCGGAGCATGCTGCAAAGGATGTAAAAATGGTGCTCACAGGAGAAGGTTCCGATGAACTCTTTGCTGGTTACCTATACTTTCAAGATGCTGAAAATAAAATTCAAGTACAGAATGAATTGCGACGTATTTACGGCATGCTTGGTAACATTAATTTACATCGTACGGATCGTATGACGATGGCACACGGGCTCGAAGCTCGTGTGCCGTTTTTGGACACGGAGTTCACGCGATTGGCCATGTCCGTCGATCCCCAAAGGAAGGTGGTAGATCCCGTGGCAGTGAAGAACAATGCACGTGGTCGTGAAAAGACTTTGTTACGGGAACTCTTTGAGGAACCCAATGCAAATGGAGATTCTCTTCCTCGGCCGGTATTGTGGCGTGCTAAGGCGATGCAATGCGAAGGGGTTGGAGAAGATTGGGTATCGATTCTACAGAACAAAGTTCGCTCGTTGGTGAGCGATGAAGATTACGCTCGTGCTCCCGAATTGTTTCCCTTAAATACTCCCCAGACGAAGGAAGAGTTTTACTACAGAAGGATCTTTGCTGAGAATTTCCCTGGAATGGATCACGTGGTTACTCCGTGGGAAGGCGGAGGTCGGGCGATGGGTGCAGCTTGGAAGAGTGATATGTACACCCGTGAAGGTTTGAAGAATGTGGATATGCTGACACATTCATTGCAAGAGACTATTACGAAGACATCATCTAGCACGGTTCTAGCCGCTAATCGTTGCGACGACAAGAAAAAGGCACATTCTTACGGATTCAGTGGAGGCGCCAATGCGATTAACAATGATGGATTAGGTCGAAGGGATATGACAGCATTCGTGTCGTCGTCAGCCGGTAAGCAGAACCATTCATAAACATTTCGGCGCACGTACCCACTTAAACATTATTTTAAAAATTCATTTTAACATAATTTTTATACATTGTTACCGTAGACACGACAACAAAGACATCGACCATTATGGAGACAGAATCCGTTACTTCTACCACTTCCACTTCAGAATCATATATTGAAGAAGTGAAAGCAGGTGCAGCAATATTTGGATATGATGAATTTGAACAAATGCTATGCACCGGAGGAGATGACCGATCGTTGATAGACAGTAGTACTGGCGCCAATAAATATCACATTCGACCTTTCCCAATATCTCAAGATGAAATCTTTAGGGGGTGAGTTGCCTATCTTGGTATTTGTGTTAAGCTTACTGCTTGAAGATAAGATATAACTTGACTAAATGGTTGTTCATGTTAGGAGTTGTACAGGTAATCCACCGACAAGCCGCGGATACGAAGCTGCAAAAAAATTGTACGAACAAAAGTTACAAAATTCAATAGGGGACATAGTCGCGTTGAATGATGAGCTTTCTAATATTTTTGAGAACCAAAGACAACGTATTGCGAAATGCCTTGACCTTCCACCTGGTTCAGAAGTCATTCTTTGTCCTAGCGGAAGCGATGCGGAGTACATTCCCGTTGCCATAGCTCAGTGTTTGCATCCAGATAAAGCTATTTCCAATGGTATATCGCAATTGAATGAAATTGGCGCAGGGAGTGCTCCAGCATCAGTAGGGAAATTTTTTTCAACTCACGCTCCATTTCTTGGAGAAATCTCGTCGGATACCTATTTGAATGGATTGGATGGTTTTGAAAACGTCGAAGGCATAGCTGTGTGTGCAAGGAATAAGGATGGTAGTGTAGTGGATGTATCAAGTCAAATGTCGTCATTTCGTAAAGAGAGACTAGCTGCAGGTAGGTTCCCGATACTTCATGGTGTGTTCGGTGGAAAGACAGGCGTCCGCGATGAGGTTATGCCTGGCAGTGATGATGCAGGGGACACTACTTTTGGAGTTGTGGATGCCTGTCAAGGTCGGTTTACTGTGGAAGAAATGAAGTCATGGCTCGAACAGGACTCACTCATTTTGTTTACCGCAAGTAAATTTTATCAGGTAAGGTATTATGAATAAAGGTTTCTAATTTTCTCGTATGAATTCTATTTCTGAGTAATGTGTTCTTTACCGGACTAGGCACCTCCATTTTGCGGGGCGGTAATTATTTCAAAACGCATTGCAGAAAAATTGCGAAATGTCTCAACTCCCCCTACGAAAATGTTATCTCCAGTTGGTCTCGGGGCCTTTTTGTCTGATGCAGAGCTGCCTGCTTGTTTAGGAGGTTGGAAAGGCGGTCCATTGGATGGAAATAAATCGAATTCTTATAATGTGGGACTTGCTTTACGATGGGAAGCTGGACTAGCTGGAATGGAAGCGATTAGGCACATTTCCGATATCGAAAGAACAAACCTTTCTAAGGAATGGGCATCAAAGATAGAGGAAATGGTTGATTCAAATGAAATGCTGGAAACTTTTTGTGTAGAACGAAGTATTGTAAGCATTAGAATTAAAAAGAAAGTAGGTGGCAGCGATTGGCTACGAATGGACGAAGCAAGGTCATTATTTCGGTGGATGACATTGGACGTTTCTCATGTTATCGAAAATTATGACCCTGGTTCTGAGATGATGCACGTATTATCGATACCAATGTTCATTGGTCAACCTGTGAATGTGAGTGAAGAACATGCAATAGTGAGAATGGCACTTGGCGTTGAATCACTGCTAGCGTACTCTAGCGACAAGGAAGGGACATTATTTGAAGATTTGCAGACTGTGCAGAAGTTAGGGGCACTGGCAAAGTATTTTGACGCTTTATCTGAAAATGGTATTTAGATTCATGTACAGAAACCTTTGGATAACCACTTCAGAAGTGGTTATGACGGTTAATTTGCTAAAACACGTGAAGATCATGATTTCCATTAATGAAATCAAACACATATATATATATATTTGTTTTAAATACACCAAATTTCATCAATGCTAGTATACAAGATGACGAATAAATCAGGACCCAATTTAAAATTAGTAATTTAAATTCTATTTCGAAGTAATTGCAATTCAAAATATTTTGGCTATTCCCCAAATACCTACACCAGCTGCAGCAATCTTTTGCAAATTTTTGTCAGATTTTACTTTCTCAACAACATTCTCCTTCAAATTAACAAACGATGACTTTGCCTTTTCAAAAATGTTTTTCGATTCAGGTGAAGATTCATCCCCTTCTGATTCTTCCACTTTGGTAAAAAATGCAGCCGGCGGCACTTCGTCCACTACATCTTCAACAACAACAACCGGCTCTTCTACAACTTCAGGTTCCGGCTCAGCTACTACAACTTCAGGTTCCGGCTCCGCAACAACTACAGGTTCCGGCTCAGGTTCTGGTTCAGCTACTACAACTTCTGGCTCAGCCTCAGGTTCCGGTTCGGCTTCTATTACTACTTCCTCCTCCTCAGAAGCAGAGGCTTCTACTATATCCGACAATTGCTCCATACGCTCCTCCATTCGTTCCTTTATAGCTTCTCGAATGGATGACACATCCTCTTCTTCTTTTATTGCTCCCTCATCACTGGCATTCACAACGCCTATTGTCATTACCAACACCGCTGCACATAATAGCAGTATGTAACTGTGTAATTTTAACCGACGGTTCATTATGGAATTTTTTGTTTCTTGAGAGACAGACACCTTTGTTACAATGGATTGTTTGTATTTAATATATGTGACATGGAAGTACGCTCGTGTGTGACATACGCGGATACTTCAACACACGTGGAAGGTTTTTGGGCAGTGAGAAACTACTATGCGAACTCTCATGTAGGAGCACCTTAGAGTCATGATGTGTAGTGTAGTTACAACAAAAGATTTTGGTTGTCAACAGTCCAAAGGGCCTACATGTAATTGGATTCGCCTGTAAGATCTACGGGTCTACGGGAAGGCTTAAGATCCATATTACCTATATCTTTTGATCGAACACCCACTCATTATTCATCCAAATTCCAAAACTCTAATTGCAACATGCAGGTACGTCATGATACTTAACAGTACGGATTGTATGATAGGAGTTGAGTTTTATGCAGTGAGGTGTAATGGATGGAGCTGATTGGGGCATGACATGAATGCATACATGTACTCATTTGATATATCTATATATGTATATATATATATATATAAACAGATTTTCGTGAAAACACTTACGGGTAAAACCATCACCTTAGACGTCGAACCGTCCGATACCATCGACAATGTTAAGGCTAAGATTCAGGATAAGGAAGGTATTCCACCGGATCAACAACGTCTGATCTTTGCTGGAAAGCAGTTAGAGGACGGACGTACGCTCAGTGACTATAACATTCAGAAGGAGAGTACTTTGCACTTGGTATTGAGGTTGCGTGGAGGACACTGTATGGTTCCATGTGGCATTTTTGATGATCCCGCTATGGTATCGGAGTTGAAGGAGTGTGCAGCGACGATTCGTAAGGCCATGGTTCAAATTAATGAGTTATCTGGAGAGTTGAGTGCCATCAATATTAATCAGATTACGCGTTGGGTAATGACGAAGGAGGAGCATTGTTCCAAGATAATTACAAAGGTGAGCGAATATTGCTTGTGTCAAAGATGCAAGACGAGTGGTGTGTTTGCATCCGACAAGGATTATGTGGAGGCATTGAAGGCTCATCATGCTGCCATGCAGTGTGCGATGAAGTGTAAGCAGAGTGTGAGTGAGGATGCTGCCAATGCGTTGGATCATGCCCTAGGTGATATGTCTAAAATGTATTTACCTGCGGAGTAAGTGCCAATTGGTAACATATCATTAATACATGATTGTCTTAGTAATCATATAATTACTAAAATTATTATTTCTCGAATGAATTAAATTTTTTCGTCTCGTCTATGTTACATTATAGCAACTTCGCGACTCCGTGTTTGATTGCATAATGGAGCACACACTTTTGTCATGTGTAAATTATTCAGTTACAGATAGTCTTGATTTCTCAGCCGAGGTCTATTGAGAGCGAGAAATTAATTATTCTATATGTACTTAAAAATTCCCAAACTACGTGGTTCGAGGTCAATCGCCTCCATATCCAACATTCCAATTGACATCTTTGAAATATGTAAACTAGACTAAATCTTTACGCTTCAAAGTAATTAGTATTTTCCTAAAAACAGACATACTTTTATGATCATGACTTTTATCAAAGCTCGAAACTTTTTTCTTTTCGGCTAAGAATATACACTCAAAAATCCCTGACCAAGATGCAGTGAAATGTTTTCTCCGGAAAATGTAATATAACCGTGTCTTGAAGATCGAGAAGCAGACCGGCATGTCACCTAGTAATGGAAAGATACCATATATTCCAAATGTAATACAACCGTGTGTTGAAGATCGAGAAGCAGACAGGCATGTCACCTAGTAATGGAAAGCTACCATATATTCCAAAAATATTTCTATACAGAATGGATTAGATTTTTGTAATAAACAGTATGTCATTACAAATGCTACAATTATGTCGGCACGTAAACCGATGCTTTTCAAAATAAAGCGGTGAAAGCAACAAGACACATTAGCCAAACAATAAGCTAAGTTTAAGTATCTTAACATTTGCCTCATAATTTATTTTAACGATTTTTTCAAAAAGCTTATGCGTAAGGCACACATAAATACAGAGAAGTAGAGTGGAAAGAGACTGTAAAAAATAATAATATGAGTGAAATTCCTGTCTAGGATCTTGCCAGCCACAAAGACTCTCTTGTTCAAAATAGCTCACTCGCTCCGAGAATCTCATCAATATTTTGTCCGGCCTCTTCCGTGTCAATCTTCTTCTCTTAGTCCGAAAAACTCACACGCTTCGAGTCTCCCTTCGCAAGACTGCGTTTATACTCTTCTCTAGCCTCCTCTTCATTCATCTTGCTCTCCTCATCCATACGGGAAACACTTGCATCCTTCACCAAAGATCCACTTTCTGCAGTGATTCCAAAAAAAATTATAGTTCAATATTACATCGCATTACAACAAAATACACAGACAACGAAATAACAACAACAACGACACAAATAACAAATCACTGACTAACCTTCCGCACTGGAATCACTATCATCATCCCCCATAATCTTATCCACCAATCCCGTCACAACCGAACCACACACGGCAAGAACGGCAGCAATGGTCGCACCCGTGGACGAAATGGCAGCAAACAACAGGGCCAAATCGGCCTTTTCAAACACCGCCAGAGCCACAGCTCCTGCGGCAGCCAACGAGGCAACTACGGAAAGTTTGGCAGCGATATCCGATACTCCGGAACACAAACAGGTGCATGGATCGAGGCATAACTTTTGGAAAACAATTTGGAATGGAGTTCTATGAGGTGCCTCCTCTTCGGATGCGAACTATGTGTTTTGGAATAGAAATTAAATCAGAATTGGTTTCTGTATATCGATATTTTATTTTGGGGAAACTTACGCTACGTGAACTCATATTGTCGTATTGGTTTGGATTGGATTGGTTTGGTTTGGTTTGGTTTGAATTAGAAGGAATAATGGTTGGATTTAGAATTAGCTCTTGCTTGCTGTGTGCAAATGGGGTGGTGCTGCAACATTTTTTCTGTATGTTGACTGTATGTTGACTTATATGTGTGTTACAATATTTCAATTATTATTGTAATCAAAAATTACCTCTTGATTAAGAGTGAAGCTGTGAAATAGATCGTTGTGATTGGCTGAGCAGTTCGATGATTTCAGAAGAAGTTCGAAAAATTATTTCTTTTAATTCGATGCCAAGTCGGGCTCGGTTCTGTGCAGAAAAGTAAGGCCCCTATTCTCGTGTACATACGAGAGTATACCGATGTACTTTTCAAAACTTTCGTTCTATCCTGCAATCCTGCTTAAACGCATAAATAGACTTTATATTTTATCGATTTATTCGATTTATGTGCATCGGGCAAACTCCTTGAATGTATTTTTTTAAACTGTATGCTTTTATTTTATTAAGTCGTCACAATTGAACGTATTGGAAAAGATACGTAACATCAACATCTACAAACTCACATCCCATTTTTTTCACACAAAACTACATTTCGTAGGTGCGAACGTCTCTCCCAGGATCGAGTTA
>Ga0115008_10003750_pt1 | contig 12577 bp, 10 predicted proteins | sample FraStrMetagenome_FD_87164 | JGI IMG/M metagenome (GOLD analysis project Ga0115008, IMG submission 87164) | Marine eukaryotic phytoplankton communities from Arctic Ocean - Fram Strait ARC3M Metagenome | ecosystem: Environmental > Aquatic > Marine > Oceanic | place: Fram Strait | collected...
ACCCCCGCCACTTTTTGAGGACTTTTTCCTCTGAGTTGCGACAGCAGCACCTCGTACAACTGTCGAAACAATACGTCGAGTTTGGACTTTCTTCTTCTGATCATCTCTCTTTTTCTTTTGATCATCATATCTGCTCTGAGAATCGTTCGATCGGTTATCTCTTGAATCGGATGCGGCAGATGCTCTGTTCCCGGCAGTACTGGTCCTTACGTTATGTCTACCGGCGCGACTTCTAGAAATCATATTCTAACATTGATCTGATATTGACAGTTGGTTTATAATGTAGTGTTTTGTCTGTTCGTTTGCTCAAATCCGAAGATTTCGAGGATGCAATCTTTTTCTTTCTCTCTTCTGTTCTTTCCTCTCTAGAGTCACATTTTGTTGGTCGTGTTGCGAGGTCGTCATTCGTAGTCGTAGAGTATCTTTTTTCAACTGCACACGAGAACACCTACTCCTGCAACACTTATAAGTTGCATTTTAGAACTCTCCCTCTTCAGTTGTTGGCTCGGGAAAAGGGTTATCAGAATCGTTTGGTTGAACAGTTGAGGATGAGACCCTTCAACAAAACGATACAACAAGGGTGGGAAGCGGGAAACCACCATGAATACCACCGACTTTGTCCGTTAAAATCCTGTTTAAATCATTACGTTGAATAATTCTATTACTTCAATAAAATGTCATAAGTAGAGGAGAAATAGATACTGTCTGGTCGAAAAGTTGAGGATGAGCCCGTTTAGCAAAGTGATTCAATGAGGGCGGAAAAACACCATAAATAAATGTACTTTGTTCTGAATCATTACCTTGAATTATTCTGTTACTAGAATAAACATGATAAGAAGAAGAGTAATAGGAATTGTTAGTTTGAAAATTTAAGAAAGAGACCCCGAAACAAAGCGGCACAATGAACTCCGTGCCTACCATCTATTTTGATGCAGGTAATCCCCGTCTATTTCATTCCCCTGAATAATTCTTTAAAATAAAATATGATAAGTTTGCACAAACTCAGTATCTCGACCTTCCACGAAAGCCAACCCTAAGATGATTTGATCATTATTTGAACAAACAAAAGAACGCATAAAGCTACAATAAACCAGTATAATTGACTGTAATCAGTATCATCTTTCAATCGTCTCGCTTGCTCTACATTGGCACCAACAGCAGATTCCAACCGATCGACATCTCCATCCATATCATCAAGCAATCGCGCTTGTAAATCGGTCTCAGAACTTATCTGCAAAGACTGCGTCTTCAAGTCTGTTAAACCTTTCGACAAAGTTGCCAATTGCCTATCTTGTTGTCCCATAGCCTGTCTCTGCATCGATACAACATCTCTGTTCGTGCTTACACTAGACGACATCCCAGCACTACTCCTCGAGTAGCGCTTGGTCAGTTCATGCAGACGTAAGTCAAGGCTACTTAGAAGAGACTTTCTACGTGCTAATTCGGCCTGTGGTGTAGGCAGTGCCTCGTTGCTCATATTCGTTGTGGATATGCGTTCCAATAATTCGCAAAGCTCACGAATGGCATTAATTTCCGCAAGCTGATCATCGTTCACGGGGCTGACACGCAGTCTTGTCGTTCGATCTTCCAATTTCTTGTATTGGTTATCCCACGCTGCATTTGATTCCATCTTTGTTTCGAAGTGTGAACGCGGAACTGGGCAATTTGACAATGATAATCTGTGCTATGGGATCATCGCAGTGAAAATTGGAGCCGTCGTGCCGAACACAGCGAGCATGTCGCCGGTCGCCGGTTGTAGAGTCTAGGTCGTGTATCGTGTTCGGGAATCCGAGATCCTCGCTTCAAATAGTACAAAAATATTCGATAAGCGTTAGATAACAGATTCTTACAACAATGAAGTAAGGTCCGAAAGAAGGTTCAGTAATCACTCTCTACCCTCATCTCTCTCTCTCTATAGAGAAAAAATGTGAAACATTGTGCAAGCATTCTGCAAGGTGACATGATCAAAAGTTAACAAAGCTTTGAGTAAGATCAACTAATTTAATGTTCCAAAAATACATGAAATTATTTCACATGTCAAATCGAATTCTACTCTACATTTGCAATTTTATATTTCTTCTCTGAAAATGCTATGAATTGTTAGGCCAAACATGAAACCGAATAAAATGACTGCAGTAATCTGACGCATTCTTTTCATAATTCTTCTGTGCCTCATGAAAGGTAGTCGATTCATGTACACAAGTGTGAACCGTCGTTGACTTAAATGCCCTTATCTTCCCCGTTTTTACCAATAATGTCACTTCATCCAGGACTTTCAAAGCGATTTTTTTCTGTGCCTCATCTGTAACAAAAATATGAGATCCATACTGCGTACCGACGTGATGTCCCTGTCTATCTTTGGTTGTCGGGTCATGAAATTGAAAGAAGTATTTTATCAAGTCTTCGAAAAGTTGGGGACTTGGGTCTTTGAAAATAATCTGAACAGCTTCTATGTACCTTGAGCTTCCTGTACAAACTTTGCTACAAGAGGGAACACCTTTTGTCACCTCGGTTTCGTTTGGATCCATTAAACCGACCCGTACTGACTTGATAGTGTGAGGGTATAATTTTTGGAAGTTTTCATGGACATATTTCTGTGTACCCCAGTAGCATCCAGCTGCCAGATAAAGCGTGTCCGATATTCCATCGTTCGTTGTGTCTCCCACCATTACATTGGGAGGTGTTATTGGCAGTGATGAAGTCATCTTTCTATAGCAAAAAATGATTTCAGCGTAAGTATTTTTTTACGATTGCAGTAAAGAACGTCTGCTGTCAACCCGAAAATGCAGCAGAATTCGTGACTACAGCAGAATCTTGTACTAAAAGTATTTCCTATGCGGGTAGCATGTACCTATATGACTATTTTAGTTAAAGAATCGGATGTTCTGAGGAGAATGCTAATCAATACACATGATCCATTTTTTCCACAAGGCGAGCGAAACGTTGCGCACAGATTCTATGATGATGAAGCAAAGCAACTTTTGATGATGAAGCGAAGCAACTTTTCTCAGAATGACGATATTCCGAAGCTAATGCGGAGGATATCGAAAACTTCTAGCGTTAACAATTTGTTTACATTTCATATTTCATGGTGCTTACGCAAGAACAAGTAAATATAGTAAAACTAAACATTACGCATAGATTCTCTGATGATGACGCAATCTTTCCTTACAAATGGATGTCGAAATGACGATGTTCCGAGAAAATTTCTAGCGTTATCAATTGCTTGTCCATTTCATGGTACCCGCTCAAGTACATTGTAGAACTAAACATTACGCATAGATTCTCTGATGATTAGGCAACCTTTCCTTACAAATGGATGTCGAAAATAAGAAAATATGTAGAATGTCGAAAACTTGTCAGATATATTTTATGGATTCACCGGAGTAATTTCTCAATTTCCTTCGAAATAAAAACATGGACGGTTTTCAGAGTTTCAGGTGTACGATTTTCGCTGTATCTTTCATGGCGTCATGATTGTAATGCTATGCAATTTTTTCAAAAATAATTCGAAGTCAATATTTAGAAGGATTGCGTAGCCTCCAGTGAAACGTGCTTTGCTGTGAATCTTGAAAAATCTCTCCTGATATTTTTTTCATCAACGAGATTAGAATATGGCTCTATTTCAGGATCATGTAGATGTTCGTCGGAATGTTCAGGAACAAGTAGATTTGTTGAAGGATCTTAATTTGTGGCAGGAATCTATGTTTGAAAAAGAGAGACAGATTGAGGCGCGAAATGAAGCAGATTCTGGATTGAGTGGAATCGACGTTTCGATTGGTGATGAGACTGACATGAAGTATAGCACGAGCGATGGCACGAGCGATGTCACGAGCGATGGCACGAGCGATGTCACGAGCGAAGGTGAAAGGATTAACTGCGATTTTACTTTGCAATCTAGTAATTCTAGTTCTTCAGGAGTGGAAAAAGCGAATTCATTGCAGTATATTTCTTTAAACGAATCATATGAACGCAGACGAGGCAATACCTTATTTGCAGAAAGAAAATATGTTGATGCAATTAAGAGCTATACAAAATGTTTGATATTAAACGGTCATTCATGTGCAACTTGCTATTCAAATAGATGTAAGTTTACTCCCTCGAACCATATATTAGAATATTCTGGGCATAAGCTCATAACTTTCAAGCGATGGCATATTTAAAAGTTAAGGAGTGGGGTCAAGCGGAAGAGGATGCCTCTTCAGCCATCGCGATTGATCAGAAACATATAAAATCTTACCACCGACGAGCGATGGCTCGACTTCGTCTCGGTAAAGTTCGTGCGGCATTGGTCGACATTGGTGCAGCTAAGTCTATAAACAAGAATTCTAGAGATGATTTATCGCAAAAAGAGGAATTTACAAAACTTTTAGACAGAGAGCATCATAGATTGATGAAAATATTCCTTGCAATAGTGAAGAGTTCACCCCGTCGTATGCTTGAAATAACGCTAAGCATTGATGACATTCAAAAACATAAAGTGAACGAAGAAAGTTGTCTGCCAGGCAAAACCATTGAGAACACGGTCAGTCAAGAACAAACCGTATCTATTCGTCAGTTGAAAATTCCATCCAGTTGGATTCAGTTTGAGCAGAGTTGGAAGATTCTTTCGGAAATTGAAAGACGGGAATATCTATTGAAGTATATATCACCCCAAACGCTATCAAAATTATATATGAACAATGGGTTTGAAGACGTCGATGTGTTGCTTGAGATTGTTTCTCTTGTTTCGCAACTAGAAGCATCTCAAGAATACTCCTTTCATCTACGAAAGATTCCAAATCTTGATATGAACCTACTGATGGTTTCTTGTAGAAAGAAACGAGACGAATTAAAGGTTTTTTTGAAGATATAGAAAGATAGATTTTGATTGTTTAGATAAGAAACATGAGACGCGGTTCATTAGTTACATTGATTAAAGATAGAGCTTAAAATATACCCCAAACTTGCGCAAGTCAATGCAGTTGGCGCCGATATACATGTAACAAACACGGACGCGTCACAAACACGAATGTTATGCATTCCAATGACTTGAAAATTTGAGTCAACTACTGAATTATTTGTGGTGGTCAGCTTGCCTTTGTCCATGATCTTGGACATAGCACATGTACCAATCCAATGAAAGTATGGCATTGAAAAATCTTTAAAAAAAGGAATTACTTCGTTCGTATGCAATTGGTTGCTATTTTGACATAGATTTGAAATGAGAGACAAAAGCGTGTAAAACTTTCCGGGAAAGATTTCGTAACAATTTGTAAAATAATCGTTTTTCAAATCTTCACTCCTTTTCCATGCCTCAATAATGCTCGTTTCATCTGTGGAATTGGTCATGTAGGCAGGGTTAATTTCAAAGGTATCGTCCGATGACATGATTACTGCGCCTCTTGATTTAGGATTAAGGTGTGCTATCAGCAAAGTTACCATGTGGTACTTACATAGATATGGAATAGGTTCTATGTAATGAAAGACGACCTGCAAAAGAGTGAACGAAATGAGGTATACAAACTTGAAAAGTGTTTGCATTGAAAATAACAAGGCACGTCGCAACTTCTGAAATTGATTTTCATCGAAATTGATGTGCGTGTTGTCAAAGAATCCTCTTCTAAAAATATTTGATACCATTCGAGGTGCCACGTTCTCCAATCCGGTTCCATCCATGAGTAAAAATTCAAAAGTTGGTTTTTGCATGACGTCATTTGAACCGATGCCACGACAAGAATCTTTGAAAATTGAACGAACCCCATTCATCGACCTCCTGCTTCCCTTAAGAGATGGCGAAAGAAATAATCTTGGAATTAGGAGATGATCCTTCAAATTTTGTCCTACTCCTGGCAAATGATGAATTTTTTTGACAGATTTCATTACTTTCAATTTGTCCTCGTTTCCAATCCCACTTTTCAATAGTAGCACAGGCGAGAAAATAGCCCCTGCACATAAAATTATTTCTTTTTTTGCGCTGATTATAAATCTTTTCTTCGAAAATCTTTCAAAACATACTACACCAGTTGCGGTCTTGGTATGGTGGTCCCACAATAATCTTTCCGCTGAAGTGTTTTCACGAATTATAACGTTTGACGAAAGTAGAGGTCGCACAAGAGAATCAAAATAATTCACTCTTTTCCCGTCTCTTTTCGTTGTCAGGCGCAATTTTCTCTCTGTATACAAGTTACTTGGCACATCTTTACGTCCAACAACGTCATTGAACTCGATGTTGCAACGAGTATCATAATCTTCCACTCCCCCATTCTCTGCCATAAAAGATGCTAAATATTCAGCTGCTTCTTTTATAATCTTGCCACTTTTATATGGTTCTGGCCATTCCTGAAAGTCGTTCTCAAAGTCAGGAGGCACGAAAAGACATGCGTTGATATTACTCCCCCCACCAAGACCCGAACCAACAGGCACATCAACGATCCGACTATTCAACCCACGTTGAGGTACGGAGGATAAAACACTTACATATCTTGGCTCAAAAGCAGTTTTGGCCCAATCTTTGGAGTACGTATCGGCATTAGAACCACCAGACTCGATCAAACAGATGCTTGCCTTACTCCTCATATCATCACGAATGTGACTGGAACGACCGTTACTATTCTGGGCGAGTAAACCATGCAAAAGACCCATCGCCGACGGACCTTTCGAATGCACGTGGATAGATTTGAGTGATACATGTACAATATTGGACCGCCACTCATATAAATAATATGATTGGCAAACTGTACGGACGGCACTGGCACTCACCACCGCCTATGATCACGTAATCATATTCAGGCATGGATTCATCTGTAGGATTGCTCGAGGAAGATTCTTCCTCATTGGATGAGTACGTCGTCATAAAATTTTACATGTAAGTAGTTTGGGGGGTGCAGCGTGGAGTTGTTGTGAGTGGATGAGGTCAATTCCACGACTCGGTCGGTACATGTATTAAATACACATGTACTCGGTACTCGGTACACATTCCAAATATAAGCGGATATGGATTTCGCGAAATGCAAAGTTCGCATGTTGCCACAAACCACAAACCACAAAGCCACAAAATCAAACATCAAAAATCAAACATCAAAAATCAAACATCAAAAATCAAAAATCAAAAATCAAACATCAAACACTTTTGACAACCCGATGCCAGAGACGAAAAGAGACTCGAGTTGAAAATTCTAAAAATTTCCACTTTGTGTCATCATCCAATTCTTTCTTTTTCTTTTACTTCTTCACCTCTCGACATCGTATGGTATCAATCACACTTTGATAAGGAGTCAACGTAAGGCTCTATACGTACTTTCCTTTTATAAAAACTATACTGTGTTGGCTATAGACAATTCATTCTAACGGTAGATTAGGTACAATACAACATTGAAACTGAAACTGACGGTATCTGACCTTTTACCACAACATATTCAAATATTTGTATATAGATAAAATGCTTCCTATTTTTCGCTGGACGATATTATTATTTTTGATTTTGTCACTTGGTGGCTTCGTAGATCCATATTCGTCGAGTGGAAGGAATAAATTAGTATGGTTCCGTGATCATGCTCTTCGTATGCGCGATAACCAGGCGCTTACGAAAGCTGTGGAGGCGGCAAAGTTATCGGATTCCAAGATTTTGCCCGTCTTTCTGTGGACGTCTCGTGTGGATCAAAGAACTGGTGGGACGGCATCGGATGTTTTTCTTGCGCATGCTCTCATGGGCTTGAATGAGACTCTAGGTGGAAATCTTGCATTTTATATTTTGAGAGCAAGGGAAAGTGGCGATGATTCTGAAAGGTTGGCAGCTGAAATCAATAAGCAGCTTGTGCAAGTTTGCGACAAACATGGTTGTGATGAAATATATTACTTGGAAAGTGCAGATGCTGATTTTGAGCATTCCATAAGTTCTAAAAGAAATTCACTAAGAGAAGATCAAACAGTCACTTATCATTCCTTTTCCGATTCTTATACATTGTTGAATTATTCAGAACTAACTGTCCCCTGGAAGGATATCATATTAAATCATTCGTGGAGGAGCCCCTTGATTCCATTTGTGGAATGGGTTGTTGATCAGCTAGCTGATGTAAATGTTACGCAGTCACTGCCTTTGCCTGTACCGTCGATTAAAAATGGACTAATACTTCAAGTAGGAGATGATTGCGCGATATACGATCTGTTTGGTAAGTATAATTTAGGATCATCAAGTGGTGGCACGGACTGGGGAGCTCATATATCGAAGGCATGGTCAAATGCTACTGAAGCGGGCGCCACGACTATTCTCCAAGAATTTTTAGATGAATCAGTGATAAGAAAGGATGAAACCCGCAATATGAATAAGAGGACACATTTAGTATCAAGGCTCTCTCCGTATCTTTCCAGAGGTTTGATTTCTCCTAAGGACATTTTCTGGGGCATAAAATTGAAGACTCAAATAACCAGTCAGAATCAGACGTTAGAATTTGACTCATTACTACGCAGGATATGTTGGCGAGACTATACTTACGCAGTTTTGAAACTTTTCCCTGATGTTCTAAAAGGAAACGTGATTCGGGAAGGATACGGGATTCTTGATCACTGTTTTGATTCCAGTGTTGATGAATCAATTAACGAACGATTAGAACATTGGAAAAGAGGGCAAACTGGATTTCCGTTGATCGATGCAGGTATGCGTCAACTCGCCAAGGAAGGTTTTATGCCCCAAAAGGCTCGACTAGCATGTGGCTCATTTTTTGTAGAGAGTTTGGGGGTTTGTTGGAGAGACGGTATGGACCATTTTGCAGAATTTCTAGTTGACTACGACAAGGCGATAAACACAAACATGTGGATGAACTCTGCATGTGTTGGGCTTGATCCATATTATGTCGGTATGAGTTTTAAAAAGCGCGCATACTGGGATAAAGATGGTACCTATGTTCGGTTCTGGTGCCCTGAGTTAGCGCAATTACCAGACAGTTTGGAAATTCCTGCTTCAGTAGGAGGTTCAACCTCAAAAATAGATCCTCTTTATCAGCCTTGGCTGGCACCAGATAGTGTCCTGGATGAAGCCGGTGTTCGCCTCGGTAAAAATTATCCAAAAAGAATATGTGATGATAGAAAATTAAGGGCACAATTTTATTCTATGATACGCAGTCTCAGGCAATCAGAATGGCCTTCATCCATGATCGACGATGCCAAGAGAGATATTGTGAAGCTTGGCCGACAAGAAGATTCGGAGCAATTGGGCCTATTTACACCCCGTGCTATTCAATTTAGGCGAGTTGAAGGACAAAAAGAATGTAACTGATGAAGAGGATGAGTTGTAACTACAAAGTAATTTATACCTGGTACAAGAGTAGAAGTTAATAAAATAAAAGTATACAGTTTAAAAAAAAAATAGTTGTGTATCGACAAAATATGAAACTGGAAAACAAATGTGTTAGGGATTTGTGTTTCCATCGTGCATAGAAAATCTTTTATTCATAAATAAATCTTATTGTAATCTATTTTTGGAAGAGCAAAAGCAGTGTAGTAACCTGACTGCATACGATTGTCATGATTCTTGGATACGTTCACGGGATTGCACGCAAGTCGTTCTCTATTGCACAATAGATACGACAATCTCAGCGCCAGAACCTACTTGTGCGCAAACAAAGGCATATTTCATAACTCTTCTTGAGAACATCATCTATTAATCAAAAGAATTTTTCGTTTCGTTAATTGAAAGTAGAAGCTCTGTTTGAGCTAATTCTCTCAAAGTCGAATTTTTGATAAGTCAAGTTTCGGGACGAGGATGTGATAGTGGACTAAGCTAATTAGTGGCAAACTCTAGAAATAACTCCAATTCTCGGGCGCAATTCAATCACTGGTACAATGATAACAAAATAAGTAAACAGTTGAAAAAATTAAATGTCGATTAATTGATGTGAATTCAACAAGTTTTTCTGTCCTTTTATGGCTACTTCGTGTGTACTAAAAAGGAGTACATTCTATCATGCTCCTAGACGGTTACATCGGCCTTGTAATAAGTGCCACTATACAAGATTGTTTCAGCAGTAGGCTTGGTATGGTCTGAAGCTATTCGGGTTAATATTCGAAAGATTGAGATCGTGGTATCTAGTTGAGAGTGACATATATATAACTTCTGCTTCTTCTTCCGAGCCACTAAACAAGGTTGCTTTAGCAGTAGCCTTGGTAAGGTCTGCAGCTATTCGGGTTAATATACGAAAGATCGAGATCGTAGTATCTAGTTGAGAGTGAAAAATACATATTCTGCTTCTTCTTCCCATGGACAAGAGAAGTCTAACCTGCAAAATCCAACCATGAGCTACATGTAACCTTTGCTGAATCATACTTAATAGCTTTACCTAATTCAATATATGTTTTTCTCTTTTATCAAAGTCATGTGTCGTCAATTTCTTCGACGAAATAATGACTCCAACAATTCCTCTACAGGCTGGACCACAAGCATGTTTTGTGTTTTCTTTCTATTCTTTTGTATTCTTCGAACTTCCTTGATAGCGGTCGCAAGCTCTTGTCGACTTGTTCGTGATTCGAATCTCAGAAACTGCATTCGAACACAATAGCTCAATACCAATTCCCTTTTCGTCCTGCGCGGTTCACGTGTCTCTTCATATTTTTCTATGCACATTTGTGTTTCATGACTAGCATCCCAACTAAGCTGGACAGGTGGACCAAAACTGCAAGAAGGATTGTCACCTAGAGTCATGTCATATTCACGTATGTGAATTTTACTGAATGATATGTTGCGCTTCATACCACCAGCATTTGACATACTTGGTGCTCTTGAGCCGGAAGGCTGACTCTTTAACGAAGACCTAATCGGCGCTGGGGGAATAACACCGCCAGGATATGCAAAGTCAATACCTGCATGTGATAAAGTGCTAGATGTACTCGTGGTACTTGCAAAATCAGCAATAGAGACCGCCTTCTTCATTAACATCCGATCTGATGGGAAATTAGTATCTGCATCTTTAGTATCAACCGACTTCATCGCAGACTTCAGTTTCCGTGAAAAGTTTAACAATGAGTGAGACTTTTTCATTCTCGAAGTATTACCTTCACCAATATCATTTATATTCCCATTCCCGACACCTTTACTTCCATAAAACGCTTCTTGCATATCATTACTATTTCTCGACCGATCCCATGGTATGTGTGATTCTTCTCTATAAGATACGTCGGATAACGCCTCCTCTATCCCCTTCACATTCTTATCTGCAACACTGTTACGTGGGATCATGGAAGGATCCGAGGGCGATTCAAACAGAAATTGTGGCACGGACACGGGTCGTTGCGGTTTCGGATACGAACTTTCATTATGTTCCTCGATGGAAAACATCGAGGAACTGGAAGGACTTCCACGATAACACAACCGTTGACCCGACGGTGCCGATGAACTGAGAAGTGTATTATCTCTAAAATTCTCCTCATCGTCATCCTCATGGTTGTGATCCATCGCAATCCCACGGCACGAGGATTCACGTACGCCAGTGGAAGAAGTGCTCGTGGAATTTTCGTCATCCCATGAACTCGATTTTTCCAACTCAAATATCGCATCACCGAGCTCACCAATGGCACGGATGTCACTTAAATCTAACATGGACATAGACCGGCGTTTTGACATTGTAGCAGTAGATGGAACGACGTCCATCCTTTCAAGCATCTTCTCACGATTGCCGACTGACAATGATGGATTATCTATGAGTGCAACGCTGTCTGGAGACTTTCCTGTAATTGCTAGATCGCTCATGGCAATGGGTGTTGTGGTGGGTATTGCGGTTGATGAGAGAAAGGACGATGGTATTTTAAGTCCTCGTCATCAATTTCTGGACGGAATGAGGAATGTGCGGTTAGGCAAGTTTCCGGGATCTCCGCGAGTCATTGTGGGATTCGCCGAACAAGGTTCTTTCTTTTATTGCGTCAGGTAGAAAAGGTATGTAATTCGATACGGAAGATACTTTTTTTCTTCTGTAAACACTTATATCTGAGCGCTGGAAATGCCAGACTTTCAATAAGAATTATCTCATTAGAAAAAGACAGGCATGCAGGGCAACCCGATTCGAACAATAAATAATCCGTACATGTACAATGTAGTTACTTTTTTCAATTATACACTTTTTCAATTATATACACACGTGTACATGTACTTCGAAGTACACGTTATCTTATGTTTCTACACTGTGCATTAACAACATCCTCAAGTACGTGGCAGAACATGAAATCGTTTGAAATCAAAAATTTGTTCAAGTATGTGGCGATACGGCAGATGTTTCTGGCATCCTAAATATCGACATATATATATGAATGTTCTTATTCGCCTACATGTACCGAATCAAGAGACATGCCAAAAAATCACATCCAGGCTATTCCTAAATACATACTTCGAAGAATTTCGTTTTCTGCCGGAACAGAATTGTCCTACATAGGGGTATTTATATTTACCGGGGTATTTCGGAATTATTTTTGATGCAGATGTAACCAATTGATGGAAGGGGGGGCATCCTGCGTTTCACGGGGCAGTACATTTTGTACGTACGTACATTTACGTACATGTACTGAGAATCTACGTACGCGTGTACGGACCCTCATCGATACCTCTCAAAATAAA
>Ga0115008_10003752_pt1 | contig 12576 bp, 5 predicted proteins | sample FraStrMetagenome_FD_87164 | JGI IMG/M metagenome (GOLD analysis project Ga0115008, IMG submission 87164) | Marine eukaryotic phytoplankton communities from Arctic Ocean - Fram Strait ARC3M Metagenome | ecosystem: Environmental > Aquatic > Marine > Oceanic | place: Fram Strait | collected 2012-06-18
GTTGTTTTAGACTGTGTAATGTTATATGCGTGATAAGTAATTTCACCTTTTGAAGTTGATGCAGAATCAATACTTGAATATTGGCTGACGTCAACTGCAGTAAATACTCTATCACCTACATAGAATTTACCTGGAGGAATTCTAAATACTGCTCTTAAAATACCGTTTGCATCCGTAGTAACATTAGCACCTCTTGCTCCAACTTTTAATACATTCCTAGCATCCATTGCAGCAGGAGAACCTGGAGCAACATTAGCGTTAACATCAACTCCGTCAAAGAAGAAGTAGTGTTGTGTATTAGGTCTTAAACCAGAGATGAATACTTTAACATTTCTTGATCTCATAAACGGTTGGAACTGAACGTTAGTAACAAAGTCACCAACCTGATCGAATCCACCATCGTTTACAGTAAGACTTGATATCGTACCTGCTTGAGACCTAGGAGTAACTGTAGTTGTTGTTCTACCATTTACTGCAGTAAATGATGTACCATTAGTAACTGGACCATCCCAGCTTGTACCAGTGATTGGCAATACTTCTTGTAAGTCTTGGAATACACCAGCTAAATCGATTTCTAATGGTACTGGATTTTGAATAGTATCATGGGCCATATCATGGCTTGGAGAAATCTGAGCATTACCGTCATATTTCCAGAAGTTAGATACACAGTTTCTAAAGTTTGTAGCGTATGGCTGACCGATTAATTTGATATTAGCATTTCTACTTAATGAAGCAACTTCAGCGTTATTAACATCTGGGAATACACTAGCACCTGAACCTGTTTTATATTTTAAGTCGAGTGGGAATGTATTAAGTGCTGGAGTCATAATACTTCTATCAAAGTGAATAGCAGCTTTATGGTTAGGATCTTCTGTATTTGCAATACGTGAATCGTTCATAGGATCTACAATGTAACCATTTTTAAATCTTGACAATCCATTTTCATCTGTAATTAATAGATTCTCTGAGCTTTGTTCTAATTGACTTAAGCTAATATAATACTCTAAACCTTCAATACGTTTTTCAATTTTTTGAATATCGCGCATTGTATAGTTTGGTACACCGGTTGATTTAATTTGCACTGCAGATGAGAACTTGCCCTGCTCTGATGCTTCTTTTTGTGATAATGCAGGGTATCCTGGCACGAACACAGTGGCCACCATAAGTTGATCTATGCCTACTTTAGGTGTAATCGGGTTCTGAGATTCTTCACCTTTAACAATCGATGCTAAACCATATGAATCAAACGCAATAGCATCTACTCTTGATAGATAAGCTTCGACATCAGAAGTAATACTTGAATTAAGTGCTGGTACTAAGAAGCTACCAGTGAATGATGGGTTTACTCCAACTGCTCCACCTACTGTACCAGCCGCACTAATTGAAACGTCTGTATAATCAACAGCAGCATCTTTATCTGCATATGGTCTATAGTCAACGCAATTTCTTAATTGGTATGTATTACGATTTGAACCAACGTATGTTCCGACATCAGAAGATCTTACTTTACCTGACGGTAGTACTTCTGTTTCGTCATCAATTGGATAACTGTTAATCGTAAAGTAATGAATACCTTGTGAAGTATTTCTTTCGTAAACAGCAAGCTTAACAACTAATTGTTGTCCATTTGTTGGCTGTGGTCTACCACTAATATATTCCATATAAGATATATCGTAATAGTGATCGTTTTGGCCAGTATGTAATACAAAGCTATCAGTAAAATCTGTTCCGCCAGGACCAGTAGTAATACTTTCAATCTTATAAACATCTGGGAAACCTAAGCTATACTTTGTTGTTGAAGTAGTATAGTTAACTTTAACGTATGGCATATGCGATACTTTAGGATGTGGTACAGCACCAGTAATTCTTTTATTGTAATAAACTTCGCATCCACCGGCTGCAACACCCGGATCTAAGTCGATCGTCAATACTGAACTATTAAGTGTTTTTGCTGTACTTACAACACTAATTGGAGTGTTTGTAGTATCTACTACCAAGAGATCGTTTTGGTCTAATGCAAAATCTTCTCCAACTGCCGCTGTAAGAGTTACTTGATCATTAACAACAGTTGTGCTAACTCTATCTCTGACTGGAAGAGCTACGTTTGTGAATTCTTTAATATAAGGAGTACCAGTGTCGAATACTACTGGTGACCTATTAAGTTCTTTAACCTTATCATTTGCTGTAACAGTAATTTCACCGGAGGATCCGATAATCTTAGTTACTTCGCTAAATGGATTTGAACCAGCCATTTTAACGCCGAATAAGTAAACTCGTGTTGGTGTAAGATTTTTAACAAAACCTGTACCAATTACTCCACCCACACTATTTTGTAAATTAACTTGTGCATAGTTAATATCTATTTGACCGGCAATAGCAACTACATTTAAGAAGCTACCATAATCAACGGTTGTGGCTGAGTTAAGTTGTATTGCTGTATTAGCAACGTCGTCAATAGCAAAATCTAATTTACCACTGTTTTCTATTCTAAAACCTTTAATATATGCCGTGCCTTTACCAACCAATGCAGTAAGCACGTTGTTTCTTCGGTCCATATCGATTTTAAAGTTATCTAATACATAGTTACCTGATTCTTCATATGTTCTTTTTGCCATTTCATCAGCAATAGAATTAAACTGTGCAACATCTCTCAGTGTAACTGCAGATCCGTTTTGATAACGAATAAGTGTAAAGAATACAGGATCTACATCTGCGATTGCAGTATCTTTTACAACTAATGTTGGGACCATTGAAAGTCTGTCAGCACCAGGAGCATTTTCGTTAGCTGATCCGTTAGCATTATCATATAAGCTATTATCTTGGAGTGCACTAACTAAAGTTTCAGCAACTTCATAACCAACCGATAAATCATCTGGCTGATCAGTATACTTAGCAACTACTAATGTTTGATCTTGAGTAAATAAGAAGTGACCTTTTTGGAAAATAACACCGGCCGATGCACGAATACCAAATGATTTACCTACAGGATTTGATTGTAAGGTAACACCAATTTGCCAATCTTCAGCTGGAGCACCGAGTCCACCTTCTTGTAATGAAGCAACTAATACTGAACCGTTATAAACGTATTTCGTAATTGTTAGAGTTTCACCACCGATAAACCTTCTAACCGATCCGTTTGTATTTAGATAGTTAATAAAGAATGTATTAAGATCTGGTGGCCTTGTTTCAAATCCGCGAGCAGCAGAAATGATGTTGGCTTTAAGACCAGCCGCGTTTTCAATTTCGTAGACTACATCAACTTCTTTTTCTACACCGTCGATAATGGCTGTACTTGGACCAGATACGTATGACTCTACATCAAAACCAGTTTTATCAGTTAACCTTACAAATTCTAACCCGTTGAGATTGGTAAAGTTACAACCTTTGATAACAGTACCTTCTTGGTAAATGTTATCTCCAAATTGCTCTACTTGGTTTTGAAGAATTGATTGAAGTTGAGTCAGCTCTCTTGCTTGTATTGCGTATGCTGGCTTAAACAGAATCTTATAGAACTGTTTTTCGACATCAAAGTCATCAAAATATGGTGCAATATTTAAATTTGTATTAATAGGCATCTATTTGAGTTTCCTTTAAAATTCTAAGACCAACTTATATTCTTCTCTTGAACTTTCAGCCCTGCTTAAAGGGAAAAAGTCTTCCATAAAGTATACTGTTCCGGATCTTTGAGTATATCTTGATTCAATAACATTATTAGCTACTGGTGTATTTATCTGTATTCTTTGGCCTGTACTGTTAAACAAGTCTTTAGTATAGTCTAACGAAATATCGTTATTAGAACTATTTATCTGCGGTCCCATGTAGTTACAGAGAAAAACTGTATTGGAACTTGCCTGCACATCATGAACTCTGGCACTAAACGTGACATTATTATCAATATCTGTTTGAGTAACAAACGAATCTGTTTCAAACTTACTGAAATCATCAGTTGTAATTGCAAGTCTATTATCAAATACATCTGGTGAAGCGGTGTTTGCTGTCTCTGGGTCTACTGCAAATTCTGGATTTTTTAGAAGGCCAATAGCAGAATAACTGTTAGACTTACCGATTTGATTATTATCTGTTTCAGTTATATATGAATATAATAAAACATTACGACACATCATTTCATCAATAAGATTAAATCCATGTCCACCTATTGGTGATAAGATAGCTCTACAAGTTGCTCTAATATCTACTGAGAATTCTTCGTCTGGCTCAAAGTCAAATGGTGGATCTATAATTTGAGCTGTAACGCTATTGTAATTTTTACCTGGTTGAAGTAATTCAATATTAGTAATTCTACCATCAACAATTCTTGGGATTGCTGAAGCACCTGTACCATCGCCTTCGATTTTAACGGTAGGTAAAATTCTAGCAGTTGAGTTAACAACAACTCCATCAGTTCTTGGTGTTCCAACAACTCTAAGTCTTGTAGTTCTGGAATCAACATCATAACGTGAACTTGATATTACGTATGTATATGCTACCTTTGCGGGGGTGGTGGTGACTACTGTCATGCCTGCATAATAGTTGGTAATTTGACTAATGCCATCATTAGGTCCTAGGCTAAGACTTCCGTCGTCTCCAGGTTGGCCAACAATGATACCATCATCAAAAGATGGGTACCCAGCATTATCAATAAAGTTTTCTACAAATATATCACTCAGTTCTGAACCTGTAATGATGTTATTAGCATCACCTTCTAAATCGGGATCAATTTCAAATGTACCAATTAATGGAATATAACCTGATGCGTTATATGCTTCGAACTGTTGTTCTGTTAAATAATACATAAACTTCCAAACATATCCGTCTGGCATTCTGTATATTTGATTTTCAGTTACTGGATTATAATTTGGCGGTACAGTAGAAACAGCACCGTTATTATTTGAAAGGCATTTATAAATTCTATAATCGCCTGAATCGTTATTTGTAGGACCTACAACAGAATAAAAATTTGTATTTTCTAAATCAACCCGATCATCGAACTGAGTATATAAAGCATCTTTCTGCCAAGGATAATATTTAATCATAAACTTAATGTCTGAATTAAATACTTGCTTACCAAAAAGAATACCTTCTTTAAATTCATTCTTAGAGTGTATTGAGTTCACAGAGTTAACTCTATTCAACTCGCCAATAACGGTTGAAGAAATCATGAAGTAATACTCGTTATCTAAGAATTCTTGATAGAATTTCCTAGTAGCGTCGTTCTTCAATGATGTTGTTAGTATTTCTGCCATTTCACTTAACCCTAGCTTTTGTAATATTTATAAACACTTTTAGCCTCTTCCGCGAATTCGTTGTCTAGGATAACACAGTCCTGACGTCGGTCTATTTCTTCTATTTCTCTGAGGATAAATTGATCCTTCAGTGACTCTTTGATTTTTCCATCTTAGCATTCTATTAGGAGCACCCTGTAGACTATTTACATCCATAGGATCATCCGCTTCAGTGTCTGCCATTAGATCTTTATTAGAGTTATTTATTAGCCAAGTCTGTGCTTCATCTTGTTTCATGTTAGGCCAAGATTCTGCAAGGATAGCTAATACACCAGCAACCTGCGGTCCTGCCATACTTGTTCCCTGATACTTACCTAATTGATATGAACCATTCCTTGGATCAGCAGTGCCGCCTGAATGTAAACTACTTTGAATACCTTCTCCTGCTGCATATATATCTACTTGACTTCCACAATTACTAAAGTTGGCTTTATCTTCGTTAACATCATTTGATTGTGCACCTACGTTAATAACCGGAGCATAACCTGCACCTGATACAGTACCTCTATGAAGAGATAACGTATACTCAGTTCCATTTAAAGCTGCAGTAAACGTGTTATCATAATCTTGATCTTCCGCGTTTACTGTTTTCCAAGAATCATTACCGGCCGAAGCAACAATAATAATTCCATCATCAATAGCATCTTGGAGATCGGCTTGTCTTGCTACTGACCAATAAGGTATTCTCATAAAAGCATTTGCACTTGGTGCATAACAACCGCGAGCCTGTAATTCTGCTTGTGTTAAAGCACGACCTGGATTAAAGTCAACACCACGGTAAGTAATTCTTGTAACTAAACCCCAGCCATCTTCACCAATATCAAAACCTGATCCATAACTATTATTTGTAATTGTTGGATTTCTTCTACCGGTTTCAGCATTAATTGCTTTTGTATTATGCCATTCTCTAATATAATCCCACATTAAAGATGAGCTTAATGAGTTAGGATTTGAACCATATGGACTGATATTATAAACGGTAGCATCTCTTGCCCAGCCTTGAGTATTACCTGCTACGGTTCCACCACAATGGCATCCATGATTATTGTCTGCAACATCTGTAGCGTTTACATATGAACCTGCTCTATCGTATGTATAAGTTGAATTAAACCCACCAGAAACAGCACTTGTTAATGAGAACCAATTGAATTGATTTACTCTAGAACCACCACTACCATCTGAATTAACTGCAAACTCTGGATGTGCAGGATTAATATGACCATCAACAATAACAACGTCAACGTTTTTGCCCGAAGCACTAATTGTTAACTCATCGGTTATATTTGATGAGCCATTAGCACCCCAGTTACTTCTATTCGTTGTTTCGGAATGTCTAAGCAATCCCCAGTTTACATCGTCTGCATCTGTAAACCAATCCTTGGAAAACTTTTCAGTTATAGTATAAGCCGGTTTAACTTTATTAGCAAACTCAGCTAATTCAACAGACCATACCCTGTCGTCTTGTTTAATAAGTTCTACTTCGTCCTTGTCTAGCATGTAATGAGTATTACGACTAATAAGTCTTCTATGCACAAGTTCTACTGCTCTGTTTGGAATAAACAGATCACCGCCTTCTGTCTCTATGTCTTCATAAAAAGATTCTAAATCTTCTTTATTATGAAGTGTGATGATCCATTCTTGCATTTATTAAGCCTCTAACTGAAGTATTTCAAGGGCCACTGTAATTGCTGCAGCACTACTATTTTTATTTCTTACTTTAACAGGTATTGTTGTTGTCGGTGTTGCTTCTAAATTATAACCAATAACACCAGGAGCAATTGCTACTTTTAATTGACCACTTGATGTAATTACTTCAGCAATAACGCCCGCATCTGGTGCAGGATCTTCTGTTTCGCCTCTTGAGTTATCTGCAGCTCGTGAAGCATTATCTGAGTAAATAGTTACCCAACAAGCATGTGATGTTGTAATAGTATATAATGCATATCCTTTAAATCCGGTAATATCAATGTCTGTTGATACTCCGTTGGCAATCGATGCTGTAGCAGCTGAAGGAGATGTACGACTTGGTAATGAACCGCTACCTACGTCTGCAGCATTTGCAAGTTCTACCCAAGAACCTGAGTGAGCAAAATAACCTTTACCAGTACCGTGTACGTGTGCGAACATACCGTGATATGAACCAGCATCTGGTAAGTCACCTAAAGCTGAATACACATTACCGAATAATACTTTTCTACCACCCATGTCAAGGTCAGCACCAGTTACCGCTGCAATTGCATTCGCATTTGTATATGATGAACCCGAACCTGCCTGATCTACCCAAGCATAATCTGAACCATTCCAACCAAGAATTTTACCTGATGCAATAGACGAATTATTTAAATGTGCGTCTACGTCTGCGTTAGCATATGATCCACCGCCTGATGGAGCATCAATCCAATCATAGTCAGAACCAGTCCAACTTAATATTTGGTCGTCTGCCGCTGTACTTGTATTTAAATGTACATCAACGTCAGCGTTAGCATATGATCCACCACTACCGCCGCCTGCAGCAGCAAAAGAGAAAGTACCATCGCCGTTTGCCGTAAGTACCTGACCATCTTCACCATCTGATATGCTAAGATCAAGTAACGTTAAGTTATCGATATTATTATACAGTTCAGTAAAATTGGCATTGGTTTTGGACATGGCTGAACGAATAGGATCACCCGTTCCGTCATTGGCTTCCTCGCCTATATTGATTATTAATTTAGCCATGTGTACTCCTATAAGTTTTATATAGCTTTAATAGCTTATTTATTTAACCGTTGTCGACAGTAAATGATATGTTATCATCTACAGTATATACAAAGTTATCTGCTCTAATTGTTTGATCGCCTATATCTTGGTTAGGACCAACAATAGGATCTCCACCTTTAACATAGTCATCTTTACGGAACACTTGGAATCTAGATGCCATGCCCGGTCCAACTTTTTGTTGGTAGATAAAGTTACCAAACAATTTAGACCCTGCAAGGTGAACAGTGTCTTTAATGACTGTATCGTATTTCGATTGATCAACAGTTGATTTAATTACGTATGAATATTCTTGATAGTAATCACTATCTTGAACTCTCATTTTAGAATCAAAATACTTAAAGTTATCATCAACCGGATCTGTATAGTAACCATTAATGTGAGAGCTATTGCTTCCCCAGAATCCAGCAGTAATACCTTGTGTTCTTGCGCTTAATATACCTTCGGCATGTTTAACACCGTCTTTATCTACTAAGCCTACTCTTTCTTCATCAAGATAACCAAAGCCAGAGTTTCTTATTTCTGCTGCTTTAATTCTACCTTGAGAGAATAATGTTTCGTTTTCTATTTTAGCATTTTGACCGAATTTCTTAGAGCTATAGTTTCGGTTAACTGCTAATATATTGTAAGAGTTTCCTTTATGTGTAAACTCTGCTCCAGTAGGCGCTGTTCTAAATCCATAATAACTAAATGGTAATACATATAGTATTCCTTTATCATTATCAATTTCTAAAATCTCGCCGGTTGTACTTGATAATGCTTGGAAAATTGTATCACCTACAGAGAAAGATGCTGAGTAATTATCAACAATAATAATTTGTTCTGATCTTTCGAATGCTCTCATCTGTTCATCTAATGCGACACTAAAGGTATCGTTAACATAATCTGCACCAGGATTTATGTTTTCAAAAGATTTAATACTACCAATATCAAATGGTGTTAAATCAAACGCATTTTCTAATGCCGTTAATCTGGTAACCGGTGAAGCAGAACCTGACATTGGTATTAATGCCGGTCCAACAGCGTTATAATCAGCTGAGTTAATTGGTACGTTCAGAAAGTTACCAATGATATCTGTTATTAAAGAAACAGATTCAATATTTTCTAATTCTTCTACTTTAACATCTGATATAATACCGGTGTTTGCATATAAAGCACCAGGTGATGAATCATTTTTACCAGCAACAGAGAAAATATCTCCAAGTTTAGTAACTGGATCATAAGCTTCAACAGTAAAGTTATCAGGATCACCGTTATCATCTACTCGATCTCTTGTAGAGATAGGACGACTAAGTACAAAGTCATTGCCGGGTTCCATTTTAACACCGACTGAAATACCGTTTTGTCCTATTACTGTTCCTGCATTACCGCCGGTATCTACTAATACTTCTAATTCTCTGAATCTTGGAGGATCATTAGGAAGAACTAAAACTTGGTTTGATACCAATAGCTTTGTATTATCGATTGTATAACCAAAGCCACCATTTTTAATTTTATAATTAATAGTACCAGTAAATTCTGACTGTAATTCAGTAACAATTGCTGTACCGCCTTTACCATAATCACTTTGAAGATTAAAAATATCACCGATATTATTACCAGTAGTACCACCATATTGTTCGTCAATGGTGATTGAATCTGAAGATCCGTTTAATTTACCGAATGCAACATCTTCTCCGTTAAGTCTAGACATAATATCATCGAACCTAACAAATGTTCCTTTTACGGCAGTAAGATAAATGATAGGTGTTAGTGTACCATTTAAATATACAAAGTTAATTTTATCTACAATAGCTTTTGCTTTTGAAATAGATCCATAAATGTTTCGGCTTAATAACTCTTTATATTCGTATCTCGCACCTTGACGTGATTCAAAAGAATTATTGTTTGGTAGCATCTGTAAATATATACCTGTCTTCCAAATAGAATCAGAGGCTTTTAACATATACTTTGCAGGATACAATACTTCAATGTCTTCTTTATAAAACATTCTAAAGAATAATACTAATCCAGCTTCTGTACCTTTTCTACGATATAAATCTAATACATTACGGATAACAAATTTAACTGTTTTATCATCGGTAAGCGGTGGTAGATCTGCCATATATTTCTTTTTGAAATAAATTAACATTTCAGAAAGTGTGGTACCGACATCTCTATATTCAAACATTCTACGAGAGTTATAAACACCCATGTTTGGTTGGGTTTCTACGAACTTATAATAGTGTTCAACCATCGCAACTAGTTCAGATCCATACTCCCTGTAATAAGCAGGAAATTGTTGCGCTATCTTAAACGCGATATTCTTTTCGACTAGATTGACGGTGTTATCAGCCATTTACTTAACCTCTACCATATTAATTGTTACATCATCGTCAAGTATAACAAAGATTCTTCCGGCCGGAGATTTAATATCATCAGCTGCAGTAGTTACCATAATCTTAATACCAGATCCAGTAAACCCATCTACTTTAAAATCAACTAGATTAATTTCACCAGTTGCATAGTTTACGCTACCAGCAATTGGTTTAATAATCTGTGGATTAGCAACATCTGAGGTGACAATCTGCATATTACCTAAACCATCATCTTGTAGATATGAATTAACTCCATTAAATGAGAACACTCCACTTACAACTGCCGGTTTATAATCTGCGAATCCATTAGTATCTTTAAATGGATATGGCTTAACAAGTTTTGCATAGAATTTAAATGATGGTGAAGCCGAGATATTTAATGCCGGTGAATATACAATGTATGGGCATACGTTTATTTCGTTACTTAAAATAGCGATATCAGTGTTATCGATGTTTGATGATAACTGAGATAATCTTAATATTGTATCAAAGTTATCTAAATATGTGTTATTGTATGTTGATACTGCAGTTCTAATATTTGCCTCAAGTTCTCCAGCAGATTTCTTAGTAACTTTAGGATTGAATGAAACATTTGCTTCAACACATCCATAAATGAATTCAGAGTTAATAAAGATTGGTTCAATACCAAGTGGACTCTTTTCTCTTAGGTATTCGATGTATGCAGATGAAAGTACTGAAGATAAACCTTCTCTTCCTTCTCCAAGATAAACTGATATAGCAACCTTACCAAATTGTGGTGGTTCTAATGTTTCACCGCCGTAAGCTGCAACTGAATCGATTTCTGGGAAGTTTTGTTTTAATAAGATTTCGTAATCGTTTGTTGTAACTGCTCTTTCTTGAATTTGTAAAGACTTAGGAGCAAAGTAACGAATATCTTCAAGTGATTCTCTTTCACCACCACCGGCTGCATTACTAGTTGTTAAACATGTAATCTTTGATGATGGATCATTAGCTGCCAGATTAAATTCAAATGCACCGTTTGATTCTGCACCTGATGTAATACGATATCTTACTCGAATATCTTCGAATGCTTCAGGCTGTACACCAAATACGTTATTGCCAAAGTATACTGTATAACGACCATCATAATACGGTTCTACATAGAATACTTTATCTAATGCTCCTACACCAAATAAATCATCCTTACGAACAAATTGATTTGCGTCTTCTGTAGCTTCAGCATCTACGAATACTTCAATAGAATCTGTATCAGCATTTTCGTTTGTAAGAATAACTCTAAGAACACCGTCGTCTCCAATAAAGTAACCTTCTCTTTCAAAACTTGAAAGCATTTCACCTTCAAATATTTCTACGTTTTCTGCTATAAATTCGCCTGGTGCTGTTTTACGAGCAATATATGCTTTATCGTTTACAAAGTTAAATGATTCACCTTGGAATGATGTTGTAAAATCTGAATAAGCCGGTATTGTAATTGTTTGACCTATGACTGTTGCATCTTCGATAACAACGTCTACTAATGCTCTTGATGATCTTCTTGATCTTGGAAGATAATTAAGTTCTTTTGCATGAGACATTACTGAATTTTTAAGTACAGCTGAATCTAAAAACATTTCATTAATTGCCATATTACTATAGAAATTATTTTGATATGTGTTATAAGCCAACACGTCTAAGAAAACCGACATGTTTGAACCTTCAAAGTTATAATCTTTGAATTGTGTTTGGCTACTCAGATAGTTTTTAAACTGAGTCTTAATAGACTCAAAGTCTAATTCTGATATATTTAATTTAGCCATTTATCGTGTCCTCTCTAAGAATACATCAAGCTGTATCGGCTGCTGTACGTTTGTTATATAAAATACAATATTAACTTTAACTGTATTATCGTCTATGTTGGAAGTTACTACTACATCAATAATTTCTGCTCTTGGCTCATATAACTCTATTGTAGTCATTACTTGGTTTTTAATTAATAATAAAACTGCAGGTGTAATGTTTTCGAATAGTAACGCATTAATATCCCCACCAAGCTGTGGTTGCATTAACCTTTCGCCACGGTCAGTTAAAATAAGATTCTTTATAGATTCTTTAACTGATTCTTCGTCTTTGTTAACGGTTAAGTCTCCAGACACAGGACTCTTCTCAAGATTCTTTTTAAAATCTTGATATAAATTAATTCTTTTAGTTTTAGCCGTAAA
>Ga0115008_10003755_pt1 | contig 12574 bp, 12 predicted proteins | sample FraStrMetagenome_FD_87164 | JGI IMG/M metagenome (GOLD analysis project Ga0115008, IMG submission 87164) | Marine eukaryotic phytoplankton communities from Arctic Ocean - Fram Strait ARC3M Metagenome | ecosystem: Environmental > Aquatic > Marine > Oceanic | place: Fram Strait | collected...
CCAGCAGGTTTCCGATTTCGAGCAAGTTACTTCTAATGCGCTCTCCTTTGGTTTTCAGCCATTCCGTGACGAAGATTTCACTTCCGATTGGAACTCCATAGGCGCGAAGGCCAAATAGCGTCGGATATAATGTAATGGTGTAACCGATTTGTATGTAATATGAGTATGTAGCTAACACCACAACTTGGACATGATTTTGCAACTTTGTTGTAGTATAACGTCGTCGCCGTTATTGTTGAGTGCAAGACGTACTTCACCTACGTAGTTCACAATGCTTGTACAGTGTAGATGTAAGAAAGAAAGTAGATACACGTACGAGAAAAGCGTCTTCTTGTTTTAGGACTACGAATCAATCATTACTAATTGTGAAAAGGCATCGCATTTGTACGAATTTTCATAACAGCAACAACGAAAACAATATTTAGGTGACCATACATACCATTGTAAGTAATTAAAAATGTTACACAGGCTTCTTCATGAAAGTCACTGGAGAGGGTTGCAATCGATTCAAATTTGCTTATGATACCGAACGACAAGCTCTTCGCAATCAGCTTATTGATATTTTAAGACAACGGAATCTTATGTACACTCTCTATGACAGATGATTCAGCTACTACAAATATTCTCTCCAGGATGTAAATGACTGGGCCTTCTAATTTTGTCGTAGCATACAAATCGCTTAGCAATAGCGATGAGAATGTTGAGCATGATCAAGCCACCAATATCACAGTCAAAAGTAACAAAAAATGTGAATAGCACAAAAACATTTTATCTGTCGTTATGCCGAAATATTTTAACAGTTTTCAAATTGATTAAGCTGATTTTGAAGGAAGAGCGGCAAAGTCTCAGGATCTGATTCCATAGTCTCCAGTGATCTCATTTCAGCACTTGTTATATTTTCTCCACTGCATGGAACATTGACTGGCGTCTCCAACAATAAGGTGGGAAAAGCTTGCGCAAATGACTACAAAGTAATAGCCAACACAACGATAAACTTGACAGCATGTATAATGTAACACTTAGTGTGAAGGATATGTATGAAATTTGATTCTACCAAGCGTAACTTTCCCATGGATTACATACAAAATACTTAAGCTGTGTGAGGGACGAGGAGACATGGAATCTTTGTCCATGGTGGTCTTCATTTTTGTAATTTGTGTAGTAATGAAGTGAGTCGAAGTCGAAGTTGAAGAGCATGCATAGAATATATCATCAACATTTTGTAATTTGTGGGAAGAGTTGTTGAAAAATAATGGATTAGATTACTTATTGAAATGAGGTTATGTAGACTTTTGTTACCGGATGTGCCAGTGACCGGCACATTTTGGGAAACTTGCACTCTCTGAGGCACATTTTAGGAATTTTCTCATTTCTTTTTATGCTCCTTCTCTTGTCATGCCAAAACCCTCTCTGAGGGGACAATTCCCTATAAGTCTTGCTGTCAAGATTCGTTACTCGATTTCTCCCAGAAGTCGCTAGTCAATAGATCATTGCGATAGGATAATTTGAATTTATTGCTTTACCATATAACATAAAATCTTGTCAAAATGGTTAACGAGTTTTCCGGTAAGAAACTTCTTGTTCCCATGTTGAGATCCTACAAACCAGGTATCTAGTTTTTACCTCTTTAGATTAGGATGCCTATCAAATGGAAAAGTATCCTTATAACATCGATTGAAAGCGGCATCAACAGCTTCCTTAGCTCGTTCTTTACAATTGGGATTTGCTTCGACACTAAGCAAAGCTCTTCTTTTAACACAAATCTTATTATGACCGCTGAACCCTTTCGGCCACATCTGCCCATATGACATTTCCTTAAACCAATCGCATTCTCCCGACAGATTTTCAGCTCTAATTTCCGTACAAGCAAACTGAACACAATTATTAAACGGATCCATCTTCGTCCGACACAAATCAATGGCATGTATCAATTCATGAACCATCGCCTTATGAGCATGGTCCTCATCAATCAAATGATACCGATTATGACATAAATAAATTTCTGGCAACAAACGAACCGTGTTTCCATCCTTTTGCTTATCCAACATATTCTTAATATCCCTTTCACTCGGAGCACAGGCCGAGGCCGATGAGGATCCTCGTTTTCCAACACCACTTTGAGACTTTGTCGTCGTCGATTTAGATTCCTCCACAAGAACACCAAACCCACCACCAGCCATACGATCACCACAATCGATACAGGATACAAACCCAGCAGGAGGAGTACAACCCATATTGACTAATCTATTTAATAAAAATTGAATGGTGACATTGCGTGAAAATCCCGTTTGAATGAATTTGTTGCATCGTTCGATGTTATTTTGAACTTCTTCCTCGGACAGAGGTTTTGGATCTTTGATTCCTGTATTTACTGACATGTTCGATTCTGACTTGGTTACTTCGTTTGTTAGTCAGTCAATCAGTCAGTTGGTCGGTTTGAAGATGATCTCTTTTTTATTTTTGAGGAGGAGAAGGAGACGCAAGAGCAAGTGAAGGACAGGTTGGGAAGAGATGGTGGTTGGTTGGTTGGTTGGTGGACTTGGACTTGGTTGACTGCGAGCTTCGAGTTGCGAGGTCAGAAATATTTTGTAGAACGCGTTGCGTGTCTTCGCTTTTTTTTTTTTTTTAACTGTATGCTTTTTTTTTATTAACTTCTACTTTATGCGAATTTTTATGACCACCACTGAATTGTTCTGCCTGTCGACTTGTGCCTACCGTATGTGTCAATTGCAAGTTGAGTATTGTTCTAAACTCATATTTCCAAGAGTATTTGATACATCGTGTATATTAATGCATGTTAATTAAGGTGTATAGATATTTATGTACATATTATAAGTTGAGTGGGTGGATGGTTGGATTGATTGATTGATTTGGCATTGCATCTCAAGACAAAGATAACGTGAAGTTGGATCGAAAGAATATATTCAAAGTTACGTTTCTATTGTACTCGTACATTGTCCAGTCTTCGTTTCAAGAAATTGCCATACATCATAATCACCACGTGTAAGTAAGAGTTATAGTTTGCAGTGTTTGATGCAATCGCCTTAGAAAGAAAATGAGCGAGGACATCTTTCAAATCCAAAGATTTGATCCCAGGGATATCAGCGAGAATCTTTCAAAGTCAAAGGACAAAAATAAGGATACACCAGTAGTCAGCTTAAATTCCGACGAAAAATTTAATGATGATGCGGATGAAGCTTCCATCAGCGACTCATCGAGCACCAGCAATAACACAGAATCTTCTTCTTCCGTACCGTCTAGCTCAACCGATGACGATAGATCATTATCTGAAGTTGATGATATTGCAAATGATGACGAGCCTTTTGTGATTGCACCAGATCAAACATCTGGTATTAATCAATCAAGAAAAAGGTCGCGATCAAATGTGACGACTTACGACGAGGAGGCTGTGAATGATTTAATGGAGATTTCGTCAATTTCACATCGCATCGACAGTAAGCTTATGAGATCAGCTATGAAATACGCCGAAATGCCAATTGAAGAGGCTGCAAAAATTTGGAAGCTTCCCGATTTCTTGGTTCGCAATTTACTGGAAGATAAATACGAACACTTCTTTCCAATTCAATGCCTTGTAATACCAGATGTCATTGCGAGCGAAAGACATTCGCATCTGTTGCAGTGCCGTGATATTTGCGTCAATGCTCCAACCGGATCGGGAAAGACGCTTTCTTTTGTTTTACCTGTCTTGAATGCTCTTTCGAATAGGCATGTAACAAGATTGAGAGCGCTCACTATTTTGCCGAGCCGCGATCTCGCTGAACAGGTTTATCGAGTATTTAAAAGATATGCGCATGGTAGTACTTTAAAAGTTGGGTTAGCAATAGGTGGTGGACATTCTGGATTATCATCCATAGAATCATTTTTATCGGAACAACGAATGCTGCTTATTAATAAAGATTCTGAAAACTCTGCAGGTCACTTTTTCGACTCTCAATCTCTGTCAATCGAGCACTCAATAAATCCACTTGATATTGATGTTTCGTTAGCTTTGCAGTCTAGTATGATATTGAATCATAAGGAAAGGGACGGCGACCTTCTTTCACCTTCTGCGTTACGAGGTGGCATCAGTGCAATTGATATTTTGGTGGCGGTAAGTTGAAAAATCATTAAAGTTATGCCTCTCCGAAACACTTATATATAACTTTCGTCAACAGACTCCTGGACGGCTTCTGGAACATTTAGAGCATACCAAAGGGTTTACATTGCAGCATTTACGTTTTCTTGTTATTGATGAGGCCGATCGCTTGTTGAACCAAAACTATTCTGACTGGATCAATAAAATTAACGTTTCCACAAATTTATCGTCATCAAAAAGTAGACGTCCTTCAGATCAAAACTTACATTTTCAGAAATCTCCTGATGGAATGTCGTTCATTCTGGACGCCATAACTAGGCGTGAATCCACATCACGAAGTATTTTAACGGATGGGCATGAAACAAGTAGAGCTATTTCTCTCCGAAAAATGCTGTTCTCTGCAACTCTTTCAAATGATCCTCAAAAGCTTGCTTCTTTGGGCCTAACGCACCCTAAATATTTTGATGTGTCCGAATTTCACAAAGCGCATTACAGAGAAAGAAGTATTGATACCGGTGAATCAGATACTCAAAAATACATCATTCCTCCCACTCTGACGGAACTGGTAGTCGAATGTACAGCTGAACAAAAACCATTGGTTTTGGTTGCGCTCTTGAGAGAATTTCGTCAGCACCTAAATGATGGATCAGAAAAGGTGTCAGTGGTTTTCACAGGCTCAGTAGATAGTACGCATCGTTTGACTCGTCTTCTACAATTGATATGGGGATCGGCCGAATATGGTCCACCCTCCTTCATTGCAGAATACAGCAGTCAATTAAAACAAAAGCATCGCCAACGCATAATTGAAAGCTGCAAAAACGGTGATATAAAGATTCTTATCTGCTCTGATGGTATGTCTCGAGGAATGGACTTGGATGTTAACGTAGTTATTCACTACGACCTTCCATCTTATGCAAACACTTATGTTCATCGTTGTGGGCGGACGGCAAGGGCTGGTAAAAAAGGGTTTGCAATATCAATTTTGAAGACAGGACAAAGAGCCAAATTTGACAAAATGAGGCAGCTACTCATTGCAAATAAATTGGTAGAAAAGGGTATAAAAAAAGACATGATCGACAGAGCTATTGCTGTGTACACCAAGTGTACAAAGCAGGTCAAAAGTATTCTAGATGACGAAGCGAACGGTATCTTTAGATTTCATGTACCCATTCGTGATGAGTATTTAGTGTAGTGGCACGAGAAAAATTGAAGGAGATAACATTTTTAGATGCTTTCTTCAAAGTGTTGACACAAGATCCGACGCCAAAAAATGACGAGGGCATGAGTTTGTCAAGTCCGGCTAGCGTCCTCATGTCCTTTCAAAATGTAATGAAAAACTTCATGCTTTATCTAGGTTGACATTTTACTGGTAAGGGTTACATGTTCTTCATGATCAATGCAGCACCAATTGCAGTTCCAGCTACCAGATATGGTAACGCTATCTTGGTAAAATAAATTAGTACACTTGGTTCACCGATGCTATCGATTTTGTATGCACAACGCCAAGTTCCACCATGGAAAGAGCCGTAAGAAAATAGGCTGTTCGGATTGTCGAGGGTGTTTTTCGGATTTGCGACGCTCTTTTCATCATTTAAATCGGAGAAAAGAATTGCAGACATAACATTGTTGGAAACATCAGGAGTGGCGATTTCATAAGGTTTAAAATACGGCATGCCTTCGTAGGCCCAGGCGAAGGTACGGTTCTGCACAACGGACTGTGTTGACGTTGATGGAGCAATATTCGACGACACTTTACAACCCATACTGTGAGCTATAATTGCGCGCCAGTGCTGCATTCTCTTTGCTAGTGCGTAGTTAGGTCCTTGGGCAACACTCATTCCTATACAAAATTACTATTGTTAGCCAAAATAAAATATTAAGTAATTTTTATGGCAAATGTCTTACCGTCAACAACATAAAATTCTTTTCCATCATCAGAGACAATAGGCTTTAATGCATTCTTGCGGCACATCTTTCCTCCACTAATAGTATTCATAAAAGAGCCTTAAATACAAAGGGAGATTAGAGCTATTGAGACAAACATTTTACTATCAATATAAACAACACACTCACCGTAAAGCTTGATTACATCGCTTCTCTTGAAGTGTTGCTCGCTCGCATCATGAGCTTCTTTAAGAATAAGATGGATATCCGTCGGTGTGCAAAGATAAGCTAACGAAGTCCCGGGGCGTTTTTCTGTTAATTCCCTACAAATTGCGTCCATCGCAAGTGAAACTTGTACATGAAGCGCCCCGTTGAGATACGCATACGAACCAACCGTAAAAGACTTGCCCTTGTAAAGATCAAGAAGCCAATCCTTGATAATTGGAGTATGAGTGAAAAGATTGCACCCTGCAGCGGCGTAGATAGCATCTTCGTCCGCACAACTAGCTTGCTCAACTTTCATAGGGAATGTAATGCTTCCACTGGACTTCTTTGCAATCCCAATTAATCGTTTCCAGATAAATGGACGATCAAGATCAATAGCCACAACATTAGCTCCCAACGCCATGAGCACCAAAAACGGGCCCATTGCAGATCCAGCTCCCAATAGAACAAAGTAACGATCTTTCAAATCCAACCAACCAGGATTGTCTACGCAATTGATAATTGCAGATCCGGCACTAGGCTCGATAGTGCCATAGTCAACCCACTTTCTGACTTGCGCCTTCAACTCTTCGCCCGAGAGATTCTTACCATTGTAAGGTACTTCAATCTTATTTGACGCCTTGGGCTTTTCTCCATGAATAAAACCAGTATGGAATTTATCGTGATTTTTTGCTTTCATGGCCTCTTCAAATGAACAGGAAGTGCCGTCAGGTGCTACAAACTCAAAGATTTCATATGCCTTGGCAAGACCAGCCTTTGCTACTGCAAGAGCCGACTCTGGAGAACGACACTGTTCCTCGACCATACCCATGAAATGCTTTACATATCCAAATCGCCAGTTCTTAAGTTTCAAAATCTTTTCTCCTTTTTCCTTGTTGACGGCACCAACAGCAGCCGCTAGAACAGCCTTGGCAGTGGGAGTAGAAGACCTATCCTCTTTTCCTTTCTTACCCACAACCTTGGGAAATACAAGTCCACGGGGAGGCGGGGGAGGCTTCGCAAAACGCTTCTTAAAGGAACTCTTCCGATTTCCAATCATATTCATGATCATAATCGGGGAACCAGGAATGTAAATGATAGGCAGTGCCATAATAAGGTAATACACCAAAGTCTCATTACCAGGGCCCAATAAGTTTAAAAACTGTTCATCTTTTGCAGCAGCTAAGAAAACCGAAAGCTCTCCAGTAATACCGGATGGATACAACACATAGAACAGAGAATATCTCAACCAAAACAGTGGGTAAGGCACCTTACCACGCGTCAGAGTAAACACATAAAACGCATAACGCACAACCTCCACCAACGACCAACTAATAATCATAAGTCCAGCACCCCACTGATTCTGAGACGTGGGGGCAAAGTTAATCGCAAAAATAGCAAAGATTCGACTGGAAACCTGCATAGACGTCGTAACAACTGGAGACCGCACCAGACCCACCATACTGTGCACAATCTCGAGCAGAGCCGCGGTTTGAACGTACGTCAACACCGTGGAAAGATTCGGAATGTCCCAGATGGCAGCAAGGGTTTGTTTCAAATGTACCGGACACACACTTGTGACGGAAAGAAATAGTACGTAGGACCATCCTAGGCAACAGGCAACGTTGTAGGCGATGAGGTATGGTTTTGACATGGTGTGTTAGAGTTGTTGTTGTTGTTGTTGTTGTTGTTGTTGTTGTTGTTGAACAGTAGTAGTAATCGAAAGGGTTCCTTCTTTTTTTTTGCTTTCTATCGAATATATTGTTTCAATGATGGATGATATTTGTATATACCGGTATATATATATCGAAACAGCAACACCGATCCAATAGATGATAAATCTCTCCAACTCGGAAGAGAAATACGATGATGGATTCGTTTGTACCACAAAAAAAATCCCCCCTAAATATCCAACGTTGGAATTGTACTAAGGATTAATTAAGATCGGTTCTCCAAAATGAAAAGCTCTCTCTATATTGGTAGAGCCTCACCGTGTGCAAAGTGCAAATCTTTTTCTCGTGTTTCATATCAACAAGCACAGAGCACCACAAATCGTATCGTATCGTACGTATACGAGTACGAGTAAGCGGGAAGGGATTCAACAGCACTAATGTAGAGCCTACGATTACGAGAAAGTTAAGTTCCGTGCAGAGTATATGGATACTTGAAAAGGCCCTTATTATGAGTTTTGACTTTAGGTGCAAATGTGCTCTGAACACGTACGAGAGTATGATACCATCATACCAAACTATATATCAAATACCGGTACAGAGTACAGAAGTACCAATTACCAAAGGATACACCGAGAGCGTACATTTTTCGTATCGCGGCAATCGGGAGTGATTCCTAAAATAACCTTTGGACGAAGTTTCATGATCCGCCCTGAGCCGTACATATTTTTCACACACAGGTTTTCAACTTCGACTTGCATTTCTCATTTGCTTGCTTGCTTGCTTGCTTCTCACGCAAACCAAAACCAAAACCAAAACCAAAACCAAAACCAAAACCAACACCAACACCAAAACCATGACGAACAACGACACAAACACCTCCGCACCAGCCCTCACCATCGGCTCCAACAACACAAACGTCAGTGTACACGTCCACCCACTCGTACTTCTCAGCGTCTTCGATCATCATACCCGTCGACAGGAACCCAACGGTCGCGTCATCGGTACGCTACTGGGCAGACGTGAGGGCAATCATGTTACCATTACCAATTGCTTTGCCGTACCCCATGCCGAACGTGGTGATGAGGTAGCGATTGGTAAGGATTTTAATAGGCAGATGTTATCGCTTTGTTTGAGTCATATTGGTGCTAGTAAGCATGAGAGTGTGGTGGGGTGGTATGGTACGGCGTTGGCAGAGGGTGGGAATGAGGATGATGAGGATGTGGATATGGAGGAGCAAGAAGAGGGAGAGAAGAGTTATGTGACGATTACGGATACGTCCTCTCTCATTCATGACTTTTATGCGGGTGAATGTCAGGATCCGATACATTTGGTTGTGGAAACTAGTATGAGTAAGGCGAGTGCGGGGGTGCCGATGAAGGCGTATCGTTCTGTGCCGTTGACTGTGAAAGGGATGGCGTTGGCCAATGTGTTTCATGAGGTGCGTTGTTCGATTAGTACTGGTAGGAGTAGTAATGATAATGAACAGGTGGAGGGTACCTGTTCCGTGGCGGAGAGGATTGTTATGGATAAGATGAGCAAGGGTGTGCAGGCGAGGGCCAATGGTGGGTCAGAATTGACCTTAATCTCTGCTCCTGCTGGGTCGATAGAGGAAGAGTCAAATATAACAGACAATACATCCGTTCGTTCGTTAGAGAATGGTATGAAAAAGTTGCTTGACTTGTTGGAGAATGCATCTGAATTTGTGGACAATGTTGTAGCGAATGGAGGAGGTACCGACTCAGTTAAAGCGGAAGAAATAGGGCGTAAGCTTATGGACACCATTAGTATGGTGCCAGCAATAGATTGCATGGGAGCTGATTTCGACAAAATGATTTACAATAATATGCAGGACTTGCTGATGGTTTCTTATCTATCAAACTTGACCAAGACGCAGTTGAGTGTTGCTGAAAAGTTGAATTCAGCCATTGGCACTGGTGCTTCGTAATCGCCTCTTTAGATATATATATATATATATATATATATATATACATAAAATTTAAAGTGATAAATCTTTTGATGAGCTTTGCTTAACAAATGTTTCTGGTAGAAATTGATGTTCATTAGAGAGCCATTCATTCATTGAGACATTACGTTGGGACAAGGATTCAAAGTAATGCACAGATGTGGTATGTAAATTAGATATGTTGCACTGAAAATCAGTGGATTGTACGTTGTGAAGGGGTTGTCGTCGGAACTTCCTAATGTTCACTTTCATTATAATCCCCGGACTTTCGTATTGAGTCTAAGAGAAGTAGTTTCTTTTTTTTGTGAGTAGGTGTAAGTAGAGAATCACGACAATATTCGGGAATTATATCTTTACTATACACTTATAAATACAACGTGGCATGTAAACGACGATAATAGAATGCAGGAGAATGACAGTAAAACAAAATACTCGGCGCAAAAAAACACGTACGCTGATTAGAGAAATATGTACAGCCCCAAATGCGAAGAGAACAGCAATGTTTGTTCTCGTTGCGACCCAATAACACTCAAATCATCATAGATCCACCAGTAATACGTGCTCCACTGCTTGGCAAAGAAGTATTCTTACTATGAATGATAAATTTTTGAAACTAGCTTGCAGAGACATTTTCGCCACTTCTTTCTCTGCTGTACTTCTCGTCATAATATGTCTGTTCTTGTTTCATCTTACGTTCAAATTTTGCTTGAAAAATAGATTGATTACGTTGAATCCTTTTGATTATGTCCAATAAATTGAATGAACTCCCAGTCTGAATTTCTCTCAAAATTCCTGTTCGACGCGCATTGACAAATCTATCTTCTTCACCTTTCATTTGACAAAAAAATGCGATTAAAAATGTTCAGGATGTGGAATACTCTTGAGTATGGGAAAGAAACTTACTTCCTCCATCAACAAACCAGTCGCTATTTTTTCCATGAACCACCTCTGAAATATTTAGAGACTTCATCATATCTGTAGTAATTACGTAGGGAGCATCAATCAATATATCATCAACGTATCGGCAGCCGAGAACACTGAGTACACGTTCATGAAGATTCATAAGAGGAAGATTCGAACCTCTTACTCGATTAACCACTGCGTCGCCGTGAATTCCAACCATCAGATAATCTCCACGCTAATACAAACAAATCAAACTTGAGACAGGAAAACCAATAACATAATATTCAGCTTTTTAACTTACCTCCTTCGCACTTTTCAATACAGAAACATGACCTGGGTGAAACATGTCAAACGCTCCGTCAATATAAATAATTTTCATATCGGGGGTCGGTGCATTAACCCCGGCGCTAAATAATTGGAGCATCCTACTTGTAGTAAGGAACTTCGAAGTTTGGCCCAGCAAATTTGAGTGGACGTTCTTATGAGTTGATGGGTGTCCTGGATCGTTATAATGATGATCTTTTGACATCAATAACATTCGGCCAATAATGTCAGTGGTTGACACACCCTCAGTCCTCGGGATTGATTGATACTTTCCTGCTTCCTTCGCTGATGCGTACACGTCTTTACCATCCACAATACCTAAAAATATTAAAGATGAAATAAAATAATTTCTTGATAAGAAAATATTTTCATGGACAAACTCAATCAATACTTACAGGGATCGTCGCCATGGATCACATAATCAACTTTATACTTGGTGATAACGTAGTCTAAATATTCTCTGTTCATGATGTATGGACAACCTGGAACAACTTCGTCTACAAATTTGCATCCTTCTACCATCGTTAATCGCTCTTGATCGTTAAGTAAAGGCGCACCTTTGCATTGCATAACGCTCTCGTCCGAATTAACACCAACAATTAAAGTAGTACCAAGACTTCTCGCGAGCCTGAATGCATTCATGTGACCGTAATGCATCATGTCAAAAGCACCATCCATAAAAATACGAACTTCTTTATTCTTTTCTCCACCCATGTTATCATCTGATACTTCCTGTCCTTTCTTATTATTCGATGCTTCCGTAGCATACAGAGTAAGTTTCTCTTCTAGGAAATGCACCTTCATTTGAGCCACTTTCAAATCTTCCGTGAGTCGCTTGCGCTTGCGGACATGTTCCTTTCCAAAGAATATGTAGTAACCTAACAAGGTCATAAACGTCGCAAACATAGTCAGAACCATTTCCTCCGTCGTCAAGAGAGACTTCTCAGGCACACCGGCCGCTTCTAGAAATAAGTTAATGTGGTCATGAACCAGGTAATTCATAACGCTGCTGTTGGAACATTGATCGACCAAGTCTTTGGAATTAATCCTGAGACTGGTGATAAAACGGTTCCCAGTCGTCTGTACAACCGTCGCTGCGGTTGCTGTTGGTGAATTCATGAATGATTCCAAAGGGTGTGCTGTCATTGTGCTTTATTGTAAGTACACAATTCCGATTCCAATTCGTGAGTGTAATGGTGCTTGTAAGTTGATAATATGTGATGACGTAAGGATGTGTGCCCGACGTGTATGGATGGATAGAATCTGTAAATTGTGTGCAAAAGATATGAATCTCTCAAGTTTTTTGCCCTTAGTTTACATCAAAACTTGTGGTTATTGACGGAAATCTCTATTTCCCTATGCGCGGTAGAAAGAAAGTTGGTTGAGTGTGTACTTTTTTTTTGAGAAAATTCTAGAGTTGGATCCCACTCTCCCGGAATCCCGGCTTTTCTGTTGGGAGTGGGAGTGGGATAAGAAGTAAAGGATTGTTATAAAAGCAGCCAAGCGATAAGTTCACAGTAACCTGCG
>Ga0115008_10003764_pt1 | contig 12553 bp, 19 predicted proteins | sample FraStrMetagenome_FD_87164 | JGI IMG/M metagenome (GOLD analysis project Ga0115008, IMG submission 87164) | Marine eukaryotic phytoplankton communities from Arctic Ocean - Fram Strait ARC3M Metagenome | ecosystem: Environmental > Aquatic > Marine > Oceanic | place: Fram Strait | collected...
ACAAACAGGCCACAACTTTAAAACTCATTCAATAGAAGAAATACACAACAGCGAATTTACTCGTAGAATTCGTAAACAATTCTTAGCAGGTGAAAAGCCTGTTGAGTGTGCTACGTGTTGGACAAAAGAAGCTAACGGTGGTAAAAGCAGACGTACATTTACAAATAACATGTATAAAGATATAATTGACTATGATAAAGCAGTAAAGCTAACAGCACCCGATGGTAGTACAACACAAATGCCTATATATTGGGATTTACGTTTTGGTAATTTATGTAATTTAAAATGTGTAATGTGTGGTCCTCAAAGTAGTAGCATGTGGTACAAAGACTGGGCAAGCGTATATAATACTGACCATTTTTACGATAGTAATACAAAAATAGAAATTAATAATAAAGATGACACTAATTACGATTGGTGGAAAAGTGAACATTTTTGGCAACAGTTAGAAAATAATATAGACCAGCTACAACATGTATATCTAGTAGGTGGTGAACCTATGCTTATTGAAAATCATTATGTATTTTTACAAAAGCTAATAGATAAAGGTGTAAGTAAAAATGTTACACTAGAATACGATACAAATATTACAAATGTGCATCAACGTGCTATTGAACAATGGAAACATTTTAAAAAGCTAATGCTTAGAGTAAGTATAGATGATTTTGGAGAACAAAATGATTATATACGTTTTCCTAGTAAATGGTATAAGTTAGATGAAAATATAAAACGTATTGAAAAATTATTACCCAACACACAAATAGAAATAAGCATTACATGGCAAGTGCTTAATGCATTTACATTTTTAAAGTTGTTAGATCATTTTAAAAAATACCATATCAATATAAGAATACTATCATCACCACGTATGCTTGATTGTAAACAGTTATCTAAGCAGTCAAAATTAGATTTAATAAATATATATGAGAATTCAGTACACAGAAGTAAAATACAACACTTAATAAATTACCTTAAAATGACTATGGAATATGAAGGTAATATATACGAATGTGCTGATTTCCTAGAAAGATTAGATATTTTGAGAAAAACAAGTTGGAAAAATACATTCAAAGACTTGTTTAAATCGATAAATACTTAAAAGGATTACTATTATGAAAATAAATGAAATAGATTGTTGGGATGGTTATAAGAAAAAAGGAACTAAAGCCGGCACTGGTAAAAACAAAGGCAAGCGTGTAAACAATTGTGTTAAGGAAGATGGCGTAATAGTTCCAGGTGTTAACACTACAGTAGACGTCCAGCCAGGACAAACTGAAAAAGAAGCAGCTAAATTTGGTAATGGTAAGATAAAAGAATTACATAGTAAAGCTCGTAAAAATAGTACACCAGGTAAATTATATAATCTAGGACTAGCAAAATAATGTTAATGACTCCAGAACAGTTTAAACATTATGTTGAGAAAATCAAAGAGCACGAAAAAAATCGTACTAGCACTAATGACCGTTTAGCATACTGGACAAAGTATTTTAAAACCTCAAAAGCAGCACTTGACACAGATGCTGGTTTTGATATGAGCCGTTTTTGAATAATGAAAACATGGACAAACTTTATCCAAAATGCGAAAATGCACAACGACTGTATGTTACTTCAAACAGTCAAGTAAGACCTTGTTGTTGGTTAGGTGAAGCAGGACCAATAAACAAACATCCAAATTGGAACTTAAATAATAATTCAATAGAAAACATTCTTAATGATGAATTAAAAAAATACGTAGAAAACTTAAAAAAAGATCCTAAAACATGGGCACAAAATGCATGTTGGAAACAATGTAGTAAGCCTTTTACTTCTATAAACAGACCAACAGAAAACTGGGTGTATGTAAATGAATAGTGGTATGCTATTACATTTAGAAATGACTAAGCGTTGTTTACTCGAATGCCCAAAATGTCCTAGAACAATATATAAAGGCAAATATACAATTGATGATCTTAATATAGATCATGCAAAAGAATTAGTAATCAAAACTAAGCCACGGATAGTTAACATGTGTGGTAACTTGGGTGATCCAATATATCACCCTAGATTAATAGAATTTATAACATGGTTAGAAGAAGAAAACTATAGTTGGGATCTACATACAAATGGATCAGGTAAGAAACAAAGTTGGTGGCAAGAATTATATGATTGCTACGAAACTAAATACAATAAGATATGGTTCGGAGTTGATGGACTAGCTGATACTGCTCATAATTATAGAGTTGGTATAAACTGGCAACAATCATTCGATGCTATGTGTTTAGGAGTAAAACAAGGAAAAGACATTTATTGGCAATGGATACCTTTTAGCTTTAATGAACATCAAATTGATGATGCTAAAAAGTTAGCCGTTGATAATGGAATTAATCTTGTATTAAGACTAAGTGCTAGATGGGATAAAAACGATCCACTAATGCCATCGCCAAAGTGGCTTCCAACAGAAGGACACAATGGCAATATAAAGGAAATGTTATGAAAATAAAAGATGTATTACAACTTCCAAACATTGAAATTGGTGATGAAATAATGGTTGGTAAATTTAAAAATCGTAAAGCAACAGTAACAGGATTTGCAACAGACGATAACAATCAACCTGTTCTAAAAACAACCAAAGGCGATCAGAAGCTATTCAAACCTAGAATAGTTAAACTAATGGATAAGTAAAATGAAAGTAAGTCTTCGTAGACTGAGTAATAAAGATGTATTTCATTTAAGAAGTATTATTGACGAAGATACTGCAGAAAAGTGCTATTTAGAATGGCCATTCACAAAAGAGGTTGCATTTTCTTTCATTTCAAACTATAATACATGGGGTATATGGATTAATAATGGAATACTTGCTGGTGCTATAGAAATAAAAAAAGATATGGAAACAGCATACTTTGTTAGCAAGAAGTACAGAAATTTAGGTATTGCTACAAATGCAGTGATTCAATGTAAAGAACGCTTTGGTGATCAGCAACTACATTGTGTTATTAATCCTGATAACAAAGCAAGTTTAAAGGTAGCTAACAAAGCAAATTTAAGAGTAAGTTTCTTTAGCTAAACAATATTATGTCTAATAAAAAATTTAACAAAGATAACATTAAAGAAACACACGGTCCGATGAATAGTGTGTCTAAAGAAGATGCACTAGTATGGGCAAATGCTCCAGATGTAAAACATCTAAGTAAACTAGAGCCACATAAAAGACGTGAAGTAATTGCTAAAAAAAATAAAGCAGTACAAAGCAGTAAAAAAGCGGACCGAAAATTAAGCAAAAGCATAATTAGAAATATAGAGGACTAACATGGATTATTCAAAAGTAGATAAAGACGGCAAGGAACTTAATACAGTTCCAAAAGCTAATCAAGCTAAACAAGCTGGTTATCACGAAAAGTGGTTAAAGAACCCAGAGGAATGGGAACCAACAGCAGAAGATATTAAATGTGAACTTCAGCTACAAGCATTAAGTGCAGTTGAGCCTTTAAAATGGGAAATTGATTTAGGTTGGTTTAAAAAGCAAATTAAAGAATATGATGATAAGTGGGTACCTTATCTTAGACGTGAAGGTGTAGTAAACAACAGAGAAGGATTGTGCTTAGTAGGACTTGAAGGTGACGAGCCTTGGGATAGTTTAAGTATGCCAGAAGCACGTAGGCGTACAGGTCGCAAACTTAGTGAATTAGACTTTAATGTTCCTACACAGTTATATAAAGATCTATCTAGTTTACATCCATTACTAGATTACTGGAAACCTCTAGGACGTACAATGATTGTTAATAGTGGAGCAGGAGGGTGGTTCCCACCACACAAAGATCAGCCTATGTTAACAAGAGATACATTTAGAGTATGTGCATTTATATCAAATAATGTAACACACGATGCATATGAATGGCAAATGGATGGACGTATATGGCCTATTAAAGCTGGTGGTGTATACTACATAGACACACGTAAAACACACAGAACACACAGTTGGAAGGATAATAGCATGCATTTAGTAATGAATATTCCTAAAACATGGGAAAATGTTGTTAAGTTGATAAGTGCAACACTTAATTATTAATCCTTTTGATATTAATTAGATAAATACTTGTATGAAAATATATGATATTATAACCGAAGATGCCGAAGGCGGCGATACAATGCATGGTAATATTGCCAGCGTTTCGTTTCCTATGACACCAGGAACTAAGAAAAAAGATGCACGTAAGGCAGTTGATCCTAAAGGATACTTAGGCGATGGTAAAATTAAAAAGCAAAGTGTTGGTTATAACAAGCCAGTAAAGGTAATAAAAAGATGAGAGAATCTCAGTTAGCAAAAGAAGAAATTTATTCTAAAAATTCCGAAGATCCTAATAACCCAGAAGTATTAGTGCAAGGATATGGCAGAATGAACCTAAAGTCTTTGGAAACAAAAGTAGAACGTATGTTCACTGAAATGGCAGAGATGGCTAAAATGGGAAATTGGGATAACGTAGAATATAATCTTAATAAAGGATTAGTTCAAGGATTTATTACAGCAATTACTAATACATATAAAGAATTAGAAACAATCAGAAAACGCGGCGGTAAGAACAGTCGTGGCATTGAAAAAAGGTAACGACTATGAGCGAATCAAAAATTGACAATACATTTAATGTAGCAATGGACCAAATTAATAAATTGGAAAAAACATTTACAGCAAATGGAAGACTAGAAAAAGCTATTTCAGAAGTAGGTGGCGATATATCTTGGCTTAAAGATATACAAGAATCATTAAGTAGTGTGTATGAATCATTAGAAGCAGGACACTATGGTGCAGTTGCACATTTAGATAATGTAGATGAGCAACTAAGCAAGAAGAAAAAAATTACAAATAAAACTCCAGTAGGTATGGTTGCTGAAGGTGTATTAGATGCAGACGATGATGACGGGTTTATGGCTCGTAGTCAACTGTATTTCTTAGCACGTGATGCTATTAAATTACATGGTATAATTGACGATAGAGATGATTTAGAACCATGGGTACAAAGTAAAATAGCACAAGCAAGTAAAGATATTGATGCAGTGAGTCGTTACACTGAATACAATGCCATGAAAGCCGAAGTTGAACCAGAGGGAATAAAACCACATATGCATTCACATGCAGAAGTTCCTCCACATATGGAAGAAGGGTATTCAATCTTACCTCCAATGGATACAGACAAATATCAAGAGCGTGATGGATTAGAAGGACCATTTCCTACAAAATCAGGAAAAGTAGTTTATTATGATCCAAAAGAAGGTAGCTATTATGATTCAGATACAGACATCTATCTATCATATGATGACTTCAGAGCATTAGACAAAGATGTTAATGAAGGACAAATGAAGAACATGTTACACGATAACGCAGAAGATATGGATAAAGAAGATTTTGTTAGAGAATACGCAGACCAATTAGGCGGCGGCGAAGCGGCAGCTGATTTTTGGGATAACGTAAATGGAGTTGAAGAAGATTCAAGTGTTGCTAAAGTATCAAGTAAAAGAAAAGAAGAACATGATGCTATGGTAGTTACTCCAGCTGATAGAGAATTAAATACTCCAGCTTGGCAAAGATATAAAGCAGGCGATCCAAGATACAAATATAAAGCTCATGCAGATTCAGATATTACTGAAGGTATGGAATTTGATGAAAAGAGAACAGATGATTTACAAATGGTAGCAAAAGATCTTTTCAAAAATGCATTGAGTAAAGCAAAGAAGAAGGTGAAATAATATGTTTGATAAACAGCAATACTTAGATAATGAAGATAACAATTACCACACAGAAAACGGTATTGCATTAGCAAACGAGTTTGGAACACCTGAAGAACAAAAGCTAATGGCACAAATTCAAAAAGACCATTATGCTCGTGGACATATTAATCCAGATGAAATAGAAGCACGTAATGCTATTGTTAAAAAGTATTACCCAATGTTAGAAGGATTAGACGAAGGTTATAAGATCCGTGACAAATCACGTGGATATGGCGTAGCAGATGCGACATATAAAACACGTAAAGCAGCACAAGATGCGGCAATAATGAAAGCGGCTTCAAACGGCGGCGATTGGGAAGTCATTGAAGAAAAAGCAGAAAAAGCAAATGAAGGTACAGAAGGATGTGCGGACTGTGAATGGATTGCATCCGAAACAGATGGCGACATTACTACATGTGATGAGTGTGCAGCAGAAATGAACGAAGGTACTGAAATGGGTAACATCGGAGACGTTAGTGTAAAGCAATTCGCAAGTAAAGACGGAATAGCAATACAACTTACTGGCTCTGAAGGTTATGTTCAACTTTCTAGAGAAGAAGCAGCACAGTTAGCGGCACGTTTAGCAAAATGGGCAGGATCAAAAGACATGGCTATGCCAGGTGAATACGAAAGTGTACAATATGAATCAGGTTTGCGTAGTGCAGTTAGAGAAACAGAAAAGCGTTGGAAACAAACTAGTATGTCTCCAGAAGAAGCTGAAGCAAAATACGGTAAAGAAAACGTAAGAGTTAAAAAAGGCGGACTACGTAATGGTGATGATATGGTATCTGTACTTGTTGAAAAAAGAGCTAATATACCAACCAGACCAACACCACAACCACAAATGGATCCAATGGATCCACCAACACAACCAACACAACCAGACCAACCATTACCAGATATGGATCCATTGGATCCACCACTAAGGAAGCGTTTTAGAAAACGGTATATGCAGGAGCCATCAGATTTACCGCCAGCAATTCCAAGAGATTTACCAATGCAACCACAAATGGAGCCATCACCAGATATGGAGCCATTACCAGATATGGATCCAACACCACAACCAAAAAGAAAGTTGAGACCACGTAAGGAAATATATGCATCTAAAATGGCTTTAGCAGGAAAATTAAAAGAAAAGATTTTTCAAGTTGCAAATGAAAAACAAATTAATGAATTAGATCTGTATGCACCAAACACAGATTACATTAGAGCTCCAAACGGTGAATACTTTAAAGTAGATTATCGTAATACTGGTACTGTTACCGGTGGCGGGCATAAAAGAGCTGACTTAACAGCTTTTAAAAATGTAGTAAAAGCAGATCCAAAAGAAGTTGAAGTATTAGGGTTAGATAGTAGATTAGATTATGCTGACAGCGATGGAAGCGGAGTTAAGTCTAAAAAATCTAATTCAATACATGTAGGACATGAGATACAAGGTGGAGGCCCATTAAGCGATAAAGACATTAGTGTATATGATATGGATTCCGAAGAGTACCATAACAATGTACCAGATGGAGCTAAAGCTGCCGTTATTAAATTCATGACTGTACAACAAGACGAATCCGCTAAATCAGAAAGACGATTACGTATATCTGATTGGATTCAAACTCGTAAATAATAAAAGGAAATACTATGTTAAAATGGATAAAAAGTATTTTTTCTTCAGAAAAACCATTAGTACTAACTAATGAAGTTAAAGAAGAAAAAAAGAAAATAGAAACAAAACCACTAGTAGTAAAACCGTCTTTTAAGAACAAAAAAGAACTGTCAAGCATGACTAAAACTAAACTTGAAGAAGTTGGTAGAGTATATGGCATTGAACTTGATAAACGATTAACTAAGGATAAATTAGTTAATCAACTTTGGAAATCTATTAAATAGACGAAAGAAATTAGTGAATGACTAAAAAACTTATCGAAACATTTCTAGAAGCAAACACACAACATCAGTTGAAGATGGCGAAACTGTAAACCAATGGAATTCACAAGGAAGATAGCAGAACACACAAATGGCTCTTGCCAAAACTGTGGTTATCCAACACATTGTGGAACCCCACGTTGGGAACAGGTTAAAGACTATGCTTGTGATGGCGGCGAATTGCGTATGATTAAAATATGCGATAGTTGCAGGTGTAGTAATTGCACTGGAATAAAAAATGAGCGAACCAAAAAACTCAGATAGTTGGCAGGCATATCCTGCTTTAAGGTGGGTCTACAATAAATTGGAACTAAGTCAAAAGCTAGGTTACAGTTGTGGACCAGACACTGTTCCTGTACCAAGTACAGGAAAATATGTTGAAAGACCTATTATGAATTTAAGTAATATGGGAGTTTCAGCAAAAATAGTAGAACTTGAAGAAGGTGATACTATTATGACACCAGGACATTTTTGGTGTGAATATTTTGAAGGCGATTTAGTTAGTGTGGATTATACATTCCGTAAAGGAGAAATATATCCACAACAAGCGATGAAAGGCATACATCATTCAAGAAGTCTTTCAGCGTTTAACAAGTGGGAAAAAGTAGAACCTTTCCCAGAATACGATTTACCAAGTTGGGTTGATGGATTAAGTTCAGCTAAACATATCAACATTGATTTTAAAGGTGGTAAAATAATAGAAGTTCATTTAAGGCATAACATAGAGTATCCTAAATGGGCAGTAGAAGTAATACCTATATGGGCACACGAAGATCCACAAATGTTTATGGATTATGAACATATGGGCTACATTTTTATGAAAAGCAAGGATGACGCTAACGGAAATTTAGATAGCGGACAAATTGGTTTTTATTATAAATAGTAGTATATAAAAGAGGAAATTATTATGAGACTTAGAAACTTATTTGAATATGAGGATTTAGACAAAGAAAAAGAAATTATTGTATCTAGAATATCAGGCTTACGAGCTGACAATGATGAAGATGCAGCATTACTTGACAGAATCTATAAACTACTCAACAGTGGTCAAATTGGAGATAATATCTCAAAAGGTTTTGCAGCACCATTAGCAGATGAACCATTAAGTGATAAAGAAAAAACTTTGGTTATGCAAGACTTAACTAAAATTATTGCATCAGCTGATAGTGACTATAAATCAATGAATGAAATGATTTCTCAATTAGAAAAAGGTGGAGTAGTTGATACATCAAAACTTGATTCACCATTAGTTTCTTTCTCAGCAATATTTACACACCCAGCTGCTATTAAAGTTTTTCATGAACTTAAAAATTACGGAACAGGTAAAAAACAAAAAGGTCCAGGCGAATATGCACTTGCATGTTTAAGTAACAAAATTAGATTAGCATCAGGCGAAGGTGATTTAGAAGTAGATGGTATTGGTAAAGTTGAATTAAAATCAGCAGTATCAAGCACAGGCGGACGTATTGGATACGGTGGCGGATCACAAAAAGCTAAACGTGCAGTACTTGACAAGTACGCAGATAGACTTCCTACTGTTATAGGTTCAATTGGTGGTAAAGGTGGTAGCTTGGGATTAGGTAAATTTATTCCAGCACTAGCACAAGACTTACCATTAAATGATCCAGATAGTAGAAAAATTAGAACAGCACTTATGTCAGAACTATTAAAAATGGACTTAGAAGGTTTTGCAGATCCTATTGTAAAAGCATTTGCTTCAACAGATAATCCAATTGAAATTGAAGATGCATATTTAAAAGCAAACTTCTTATGGTACAAAAATAGAGATGATTTTGATGCATTACTACTATGTAGTTTTCCAAATCAAAAATTTGCAATGATTAAAAATGAAAATGATTTAATTGCATTTAGAAGAGGCGGACATGCTGCTTCGACTAGTATTAGTATTATTCCAACACAAGCTGGTGCAGGTAGAGAACAATGGGCACAGCTAACGCTTAACAAGGCTAACGCATAATGTGGGATATAATTGTACAAATGGTTACAGACAGGTTGTGGATGTACACAGCTATAGTAGGTAGCATATTTGGTGCGTTATTTGTATACTGGATTAAAGATACTTACATAGCCTTTTGGGCAATAAATAAATGGGAAGCAACATTAGACTTCTTAGTCAACCGATGGGGCTGGACTTGGTTCAAACATAATCCAGATGCATGGAAAGCAGCCAACCCAAAACTTACAAAGAAAATAGAAGAATTAGAAAAGCGAATAACATCGCTTGAAAAAAGAAGGCGTTAGAATATGAATCCAGACGTATGGACAAATAGATTTACAGTCAGAAAATTCTCTGAAACTAACAGAGAAATTAATCCAGAACACTTAGTATACCTAGAAACAGTTTTAAATAACTTACCATTACAATGTAATACTAAATCTGATATTTGGATTTATCTAGATGACAGTGACAAAGAAATTAGAGAATGGTTAGTTAAAGAAGTTTTTTGGATGAACGGTCCCGAAGGAAGAGAACATATGCTTCCAGTAATACAAGCACCAGGAATATTTTTATGTGCTACAACACCTAATAAGGCTTGGTTAATGTCAGATCAAGAAAGCCAAAAAACAATAAACGAATTAGCTATTAGACACGAAGGAATGACATGTGGTGTATTACTTTCTGAATTATTAAGATTAGATTACAACGTAGGAACATTTCGTTGTAATGCAGGACTTGAAGAAAACAACGAAGATAAAAGAGATTACTTTACTAACTATATGCACACAACTTATAAAGAACAACTAGAAGTTATGTTTGGATCAGATCAAGATGGGCAAACAGATAATGTTATATTTGAGCCAGGAATTGCAGTATGTTTTGGTCCAGAAGCAGAAGAACACTTTAATATAAAAACTGGAATGGTTTATAAAGAAAGTAAAGAACAAGGACAACGTGATACATGGAATTCTATAGATTATGCTAGATGGAAAATACAAGGTCGTAAAATCTATGATATTCCAAAATGTATAGTTAAAAAATGAATCAAATATACTTAGTATGTACTCGTAGTGCAATTTGTGCGAGTGCATTAACTTACATAATCAATCAAAGCCCAGCGTGTTATAATGTAGTTCATAATAATGTGTACCATACTGAAAAAGGTACAAACTTTAATGATGCATTAACAATAAATGACTGGTGGAATATTCCTGATACCTATGTAGAAACATATACTCCAAATATTAGAAATGATGAACAAATGGATGTAACCTCGTTACATAAATTATGCAAGGTATGGGAATCATTAGGAACAGGAAAGAGTGTAGCATTATTTACACATGCGAAAAATACAAAAGAAATTATGGAATATAAAGAAGAACATAATCTTCCTATAACTGTAATAACAACAACAATGGGTACTAACAGTTACTTGTATTTAGACTTATTTTTAAAACGTGAGTATAGTGATGAAATGAATGCATTTACTAGCATTGATAATACTTGGAAGTATCTTTATAATCAATATATTAATCAAGACGAAATGTGGGCTGAGCATGCAGATATAGTATTACAAATGCATGACTGGTTAGGAGATCCTGCAGATACATTCAATGCATTGAAAATATTTCATAATAAAAATTTAAAACAATGGGTTAAGGAATACTTACGAAGAAATAGTTACAAAGAATGGAATATTAAAGTAAATGATGTTAACAACAAACTAAAAGCAATAAGCTATGTATTCCAACACAACCAACATCAAATGCCTACATTACAAAGCAAAAAACTACTAGCACTAGCAGGATTAGATGCAGTAAGACATCATGCTTCTGATATTAGTGTAGTAATTGAAAGAACCTCAAATAAACTTAGATATCCATTGACAACCGTGTCATAAGAGTGTATTATATATACAAATACAAACACAGGAGATAATCTATGAGCATTACATTTGGAACAGAAGACGTTGCTAAATTAAAAAACCTTATGCAAGAAGGTGTACAAGTTATGACTGAAGTGGAAACACTTAATGAAGGACTAAAAGATACAGTTAAGCATATTGCAGAAGAAATGGGCATTAAGCCAGCAGTACTAAACAAAGCAATTAAAATTGCACACAAAGCAGAGTTTCATAAACATCGAGATGATTTTGATACTCTTGAAACAATACTTGAATCTGTCGGCAGAGCCGATTAGTGATAGATACAATTTATCAATTCTGGGGTATTAAACCAGAACATATCTTTAACGATGTGTTTACAGGCTACGAAGACCTGTACCCAGAATTTGATAAGCATACGAAAGAAACTTATGAGAAAGACCCTAAGGGTACTATCGAAGCTGTTTTTTCTTTGTATCGTAATCGCGGCATTGTACCAATTATATACTACACCGAAGAAGGACTCAGAAATGAAATCAAAGGGTTTCGTTCCAAGTCATATAACGGTGTGTCTGCTGAAAGAATTGGACTCGGAAACAACGCAGGTCAAACTATTAACAGATTCCTCTTTACCAACATGCAGACAGCTGAACCAAAAGGAAGAGGCTCAAATTCATTAAAGGATAGATTTTACGATGATGCTAAATTACGCAGGGCTATCAGAATATGCTTTGAGTTTCGCGATGGGAATCGCCTTGTATATCCTACTGCATTGCGCCGTTCATTGGAACTTGTCACAGGAGAAAACGTGCAGAACTTTAAACCTCAACACGCCCGAGCTTTGGCAGAACGCTTATGCCCGGTATTGTGGGGTCGCATTTATGATTACAGTTGTGGTTATGGCGGGCGTCTCTTGGGTATTAGTAGTAGCAACTTAAACTATAAATACATAGGTACGGATCCTAATACAGAAACAATTAAGTATTTAAATTATTTAAATGACCTATTAGGAGCTGATGCTGAATTTATATGTTCTGGATCGGAAGATTATCAAT
>Ga0115008_10003765_pt1 | contig 12549 bp, 14 predicted proteins | sample FraStrMetagenome_FD_87164 | JGI IMG/M metagenome (GOLD analysis project Ga0115008, IMG submission 87164) | Marine eukaryotic phytoplankton communities from Arctic Ocean - Fram Strait ARC3M Metagenome | ecosystem: Environmental > Aquatic > Marine > Oceanic | place: Fram Strait | collected...
AATAATTACTAAGAGATATTTAGGAGTTTGATGGTTGTACTATGCATCAAGGTACAGTAAGGTATTTAGCTACATTTTATCATATTTTTATAATTCACATTAATTATATTAATTGCTCTATGCACGTTGGAGCTATTATTGAAAATTTCGACTCATTTTATTTATTCAAATAGTTAAAAATTATTAAAAAAGGATTTGATTAAAATGACTGTACTAAATAAAGGAATTTTTAATATTTTTGATTTTGATGGTAATGAAAAACTTGGCTTCATTTTTTCGTTTTCTTTATTCTTTTTTTCATTTTCTTCTTTATTTTTTAAAGTGGGATTCCTTCATGCTCTATAATGTTGTTATATTTCAGAAAAATTCAATCTCATATTTTTATTTTAGTTGGCGAAGCCAACTTGGAGATTTCCCGAAGCGGCCAATCAGAAAAGAGAGAGTTTCGGATAATCTCACGCCAAATGTGCGTTTTTTGCATTTTTAAGTGATTATCTATGAAAACTGTGAAATAAGATACTGATTTTCAGAATGACCGCAATCGATGACGGACCAGACGCGAAAAAGGCGAAAATGTTCGCTGCGCCAACTGTCGAGGAAGTCGCGGCGCTTCGCGAAGCCGAAGGAATCTTCAGCGGGCGTCTCAGCCAGCTGAAAACTGATGAAATCCTGCGCGAAATTACGCCTTCAACAGGCGATCTGAACGAGCTTACTGAAATTCTTGGAGCGATAAGGCAGCTCATGAAAAAGTTGCCAAAAATTGAAGATATGAACTTGGAAGATGTCGGAAACTCGATCAAAGATTCTGTTATTCCGATTGTAATGAGCCCACCAAGCGATAAAGGTCTCGTCCGATTTCAGCCACCAACTCGAATTTCCCTGATTGATCTGGATTCAGCAGTGAAATACAATGAAAAAATCGAAGCGCGAATCGAGTTTGAAATGCCAAAAAATTGTCTTCAAGAAAAAGACGTGTGGGACGAACGATTTTTCCGCAAGCGAGCGATATTTATGGCTTACCTCGCCAATGTACTTGTCAAGAAGTTCACAGTATCGTACAAGATCGTCAATGGACTGAGAATCAAGCCCGTAATGGTTTTATCAAACGAAAAATTCGAAATCACGTGCGAGATAAAAACTGAAGTCGAATTCGCCAAACGAGCACGATTCATCCCTTCGAGATGCAATATCCATTACAACTGGTGGGCACAAATTTCAGAAGACGATTCCGTGCCAGCCGAAACGACGTTGTACAACTCAGCGATGCTCGACGATCAGATCAGCTTTGAAGCGGTGGAAAAAGATCTTTTAGAAAAATTTGGATCGCTGCCGCCTTCTCTCAACAATGCTTCAAGATTATTCAAGCTTTGGACGAGACAATCATGCATTCAACATCTCGAATGCTCTCCAGGTCGGCGTTCAAAATCCGTCAAAATTTTATCAGAGCGGAGCAGATCGAGAATCTTAAAGGTTTTTTGTAATTTTTAGTCACCAAAAATTGCTCTCCGCTTTATTTCGCTCTGCTCCAGTCAAAGTTCGGTTGATAGATTTTGAACCCTGCGACAGATTTCTTCCGAGTTTACGCGCTCACTTTGCTCGAGAAGAATCGAATGCCGCGACTTGCTTCTGCTTTTCAAATTTACCGGCTCGTCCTCGACTCTCTCGCCGCTGGCGATCTCGCGACATTTTCAGGTCTTTCCGAGACTGAATGGCCTGCGCCGTGTTTGTCATCCACGCAAGGAAGAAATCTTCTTTCAAATGTTCCGTTGAGCGCAGTTGAATGGCTCAAGTTTTCGGCTGAACGAGATGCAAAAATCCTCGAAAAAGATCTTTCAAACGGCGTGATTTCCACATTTGTGAATAAAAGAAGCTTCCTTTCTCTTTCCCATTCAATCGTGTTACTACCACACAACGGCTCACTACAGTGTGTTTTGAAACGAAATCGAAATGATACAAGAATCGCGGCGTTATCAGGCGATACAGCAACAACTGCGACGGAATATCTCATTCTGCTTCTCAAAAATGCGGTGACTGACCGAATTGTCGCCATTTGTCCGAAAGTGCCCGAATTCAAGCGTTGGTCTTCGGCGCAACAGCCGCCAAAGTCCGATGAAGTTTTCGGCCTTGGATTTGGTATTTCGTTGTCAGAAAGTGAGACCAACAATTTGGCGAAGGTTTTTAGAGGACCAGCCGCAGATAATGATGCGGCAAAGAGATTCAAGAGCTTGTGGGGAGCTAAATGTGATGAAAGACGATTCCAGGATGGTTCAATTTGCGTTGCAGCGCATTTTGATGAAGAGGGTTATTAATTTATTATGAGAACAGAATCCAAAAATATATTCTAGATCCGCTACAAGCAGCTGTGTCTCATTTGCTCAAATTTCACGGTCAAATCGAAAACTTAGAATACTTTGGACGAATGCAAAATGAAAATAGATCTGAATTCGCCGAATATCAAAAGCTATCTGATGGTTACGCCGAGCTCGAGCAGATCTTGCGCTCGCCTGACCTCGATTTACCGCTCAGAATTACGCACCTCTGGCCGGGTAAGTCTAATTAGCTGACTTTGATTAAATTTTCAGCTAAATTTGCACAAAAAAACTTTAAATCTTTGTTTCAGTGAGTCCATCATTCCGCGGAACATCTTCAATTCCATTTTCACCAAAAGCATGTCATCTGCCAAAAGCAGCTTATCAGTATAACGTTGATGTTCCGGAAGCAAAATCTCTTCCTGCTCATTTTGCTTCGAGCAGAATTCTTCTGCAGCTTGAAGGCTCTTCAAAATGGCCACAGAATATCAAAGCGATAAGAAAATTAAGACAAGCTTATCACATAAGATTAGCGGAGATTTTAGCGAACAAATTTCAGGTAAATAATATTTTGGATTTTCTCAAATAAAAAATTAAGATGAGAACGGCAGTATCTGAAAATGGCTTTGCAGTAAATTGTCGATTCAATGGATTCTTGTTCACTCTAGAAACTGTTTATCACAGAGAGCAAGAGCTTATGACCGAGTCATATGATCCTCAAACCGGAATGCTTAAAGTCGAGGTAGAATTTTTCCCTAATCAATCAATTCTTATCTTCTTCAGAACACATCTGAATCAGAAGCTGAAGAGCTTCGAACACACATCCGTCCAAAACTAGCCATGATTCTTTCCCGAATGTCATCGGTCGAAATGTCAGTTTGTCGACTCTTCCGAAAGTGGATCGGAAGTCATTACTTTTCCTTTCAAATCGACCCTCTTCTTTCGGATTTATTGGTCTACTCAGCCTTGAGACTTGACGCTGCTGGCCCTCCTGGAAGCTTGCGAAATGGATTTTATCGTTTAATGATCTTCTTATCAAGTAAGATCGATTACAAATAATATTTTAAACCTTTTTCAAGCTTTTGATTTCATCGATGAGCCAATTTTCATTGCCGGTGGAGTAGGAGAATACACAGACGAAGAGACAGAAAGTGAAGAGCTCAGCCAGACTGCGCTTCGAGAGTTTTTTATGCAAAATCGATCGACAATTTTCGCGAAAAATGGCATAATCATCTCAAGCCAAGCCGATCAAAATCGCAGCTTGATCACACAGAATGGACCTTCTAATGCAGTTGTCAAGAAATTACAGATGCTGGCTCTTGCTTCGAGAAAAAAAGTAAGTTTTTGAAACAGAGCTTTTTGCAATAAATTAAAAATTATAGATGGAGTCAGATGTAGATCAGATGAAATGTCAAGATCTTGACTCTCTTTTCATCGGCTCAACAAAATGGTTCGACGTTTTAGTGAATCTGAAAGAAATGAAGGAAGCAAAGCTCAAAATGGCAAATGAGACGGGAAAGAACAAGCACCGACTGGAAATCCCCGACTGGTCTCCTGTAAAACTCGTCTTTGACACGTATTCTAGGGCACTCGGACACAGCGCTCTTTTCTTTGCAGACGAACATAATCAGGAAACGAGATCAGAGACCGTAGACGAGCTCAATATGCAAAAATTGCATTTTGTTATTTCATCGCGCCACTCTAATAAGCTGTGAAATGGCGGGAAGATTTTTATAATGATCTTGGGAAACAGAAAATATTGGGTGTCAAGTTCCGAAATGTAGGAGACTTGAAAGGCTTGCAAGGAGAATGTTTAGGCCCGGTTCTGAATGATTTTGTGATTTCAGTATAAACATGAAAATGGCATAAAATTTAAGCATGAAATTTATCTAGAACCAATAAAAGGTGGAATGGCTCGAGATGAGCTCTCAAAAATGTATTTGAACAAGGTTGGACTTGTGAACGACATGAAGATTCTCGCTGAAAATGCGATCGAGTCAATTTCTGTACAGAAAGATATCTGAATGCTGACACGACTGAACGTTTTAATTAAAAAAAAACATCAAGTATGAACATTGCTGTTTTATGTTTATTCAGAAGAATGATTTTCTCGGCAAATATTAACAACGTTCGCGAGTTGAGAAAAATTCAAAAAAATGGTTAAAATTTCAGAAATCGAAGCAGCTCTTGTAAGTTTTTAAAATTATTCATGGGCGATAATTCAAATCTCAGGGGAGAATTGAAAGCATCGTCCACTGCACTCCTGTTTTGACAAACAGCACAGTTGACGAGCTCGCCGGACGAAATCTTTTTTTTAAAGCTGAGAACTTGCAAAAAACAGGTAGCTTCAAAGCAAGAGGAGCGCTGAATGCTGTCTCAAATCTGTCATCCGAAGTTACAGCAGTTTGCTGCGACTCGTCTGGAAATCATGGCCAGGCTTTATCATGGGCTGCAAAAAGTCTTGGAAAGATCTGTCACGTGGCAGTGCCGGAAGGTGCTCCTGCCGTAAAAGTCGCTGCGATTGAAAATTATGGTGGAAAAGTTCATTTTTGCGAGCCAAATGATACTGGAAGAGAAGCAAAAGTACACAGATTGAGTTTTTATCTTTTTTTATGTTTAGAGAAACGAACTTGTTGAGAAATACAACGCTAAAATGATCCATCCAAGTCAGAATTTCGACGTAATCGCTGGCCAAGGAACGATCGGCCTTGAGCTCGCGGATCAATTCGACCAGCCTTTGGACGCGATAATCATCCCTGTTGGCGGCGGGGGACTTATTTCCGGAATCGCGACGTAAGCAATCTGTGAATGAGTTTTTATTATGTGCAAAATTTCGATAGTGCCTTGCGCGCGAACTGGCCGGATGTGAAAATTATTGCAGCCGAGCCTTAAGCGGTCGATGACTGTGCGGTGTCGAAGAAGGCCGGTAAACTGATTGTTACGCAGAAAAGTGACACAGTTTGTGATGGCGTCAGGACAAATGTTGGCAAAAATACATGGCCAATGATTCAGGAGCTGGTCGATGATGTGAGTGTTTTACTTTCATGCAGGATTTATTTTTCTTCAAGGTGATAACAGTTGATGATAAAGCAGTGGCGAAAGCTTGGAAGATTATGATGGAACGTATGAAAACAGTGGCCGAGCCGACAGGAGCTCTAGCTCTTGCTGTTGCTCTTTCACCTGCTTTCAATTATTTATATCCAGCTCAGAAGTATAAACAAGTTGGAGTGATTCTTTGCGGCGGAAATCTTGACCTTTCTGTTGTTCCTCGAATGCTTGAACTGGCTGATTCTTGAAAAATACGCAACTTTAAATATTCAGAAAATCGGGTCGAGAATGTCTGATCAAAGCTGTCCAATCTGTCTCGAGGATCTTCTCTTGCCTCTCACACTTCCATGCGGCCACAAATTTTGCTACCTCTGCATAAAGGGAGTTGCTCTTTCTCCTTCTGGCCCAACTTGTCCGCTCTGTCGCCAAGTTTTCAGCAACAGTCTTATCATTAAACCACCGGCAATTCCCGATGTAGCCGCTGGAGATGAAAATAAGCCGAGGTGGTATTACGAGGGCAGAAACGGGTGGTGGGAATATGATGAGCGCACCTCAGAGGTTATTTCACATATATAAAGGATTTGAAATCATTTGGTATTCAAAAATATACAAAAACAGATTCAAATAAATTATTCAAGATCGTGGAAAAAGCTTTTGTGGAGACAAAGAACAAAGCCACTGTATCCATCTCTGGAAATACTTACGAAATCGACTTCAAAACTAAGCGACAATATCAGCCAAATCGGGGAACACGACGTCGAAAAGTAACGAGAGCTTCACGAGCAGAACTTGGCGATGATCGACTTGGAATTGCTGGTGTACCTCAGCCGCGGGAAGACCCAGTGATTGATCTAACGGATAGGTACGAGAAGTTATTTTTGAAAGATTTATCGCAATTCAAGTTAGAATCAATCGACTCGGCCGCTGATAAACGACGAAGAAATTTTTTCTACGGATACATTTTTACACTGAAAACTATCTTTCGACTGTTCATTCCTCTTTTGCTTCAATCTTTTTACATTCATGGATAATTAACAAACTATTTTTATCATTTACCTTCAGAAAATGGACGGCAAATGTCCCATGTGCAAGGAAGATCTTCTTTTAGCATTGATACTTCCTTGCAAGCATATTTTCTGTTTCCTTTGCATCAAAGGACACTGCCTCAAAAATGGTGCGAATTGCTATATTTGCAAGATGTCCTTTGACAAAAGTCTTATCGAGAAGCCGCCTTCTATGGAGGCTGTTAGAGAAGGCAGCAAAGATAAAAATCGGTGGTACTACGAATCGAATAACAATGGATGGTGGGAATTTGATAAAAGAACCTCCGAAGTATTTTTTTATGTATATAAAAATATCTCTTATAAGTATTTTAAAATATCTTATGTAATTAATTCTAAATTTAAGATAATAGAGGATGCTTTCCGTCAAGAAGACCCGACAGTTGCTTTTCCGATCGGTTCACGAACATATGAAATAAATTTCGAGGCTAAACGACAGTATCAGAAAGATGAAACAAGCAAAAAACGGACCATTACTCGCAGCACAAGGCGAGATATTAAGAATCTTCGAGGCGTCGCTGGGATTCCTCTTGAAAACTACCGAGAAGATAATGATTCAGATGGGTAAGTTAAAAAACGGGAAATTTTTCGTTAAAAAAATTAAGTATTGCTGGACTATCCGACAGCGAATAGAAAAAAAAGTCCACCTATGTATATTATATCACCGTGATTGGCGATACAATTATTCCTGATTGAAACTCGCTCTGAAAAAAGTTCCATTCGCTTAAACTCTTCAACCATTCAAATTAATAAAAATTGGTAAACACTGCTTGATGATTTTATCATTTGCTTCTGATAGAGATCTCAATCGCCGTAGAACGGCGCTATCGCGCTTGCAAGCTCGAAAACTCGGAGTTTATTACACGGTTTATTGCCATTGCTGTATCGGAAGTGATCTTCCCAGGCATGATAGGAGTTTATTGCCCAAAATGCACATCGATATTGGAGTTCTCGGGTCAGCGTCGTGCTCCAATGCTTTATCTTCTTGGCTAGCTCAGGCTGCATTTATGTAATTTCAATGTCAAAAAGCACTTCCTGCTTCTCAAAGATAATTTCAGAATGAAATCTCTTAATGTTGATAAGCACGTTAAATTTCTCGTAAAAGCAGCGACTACAAGAGGCTTTGAGTGGGAAATGACGGAGTATCTTCGAATGTCTGGGAGAGGCTTGTTAAATTTTTAGAGGGAAATACTGAAGTTGTTTTGCAGATCTCTAAAATCATCAGCCAAAAAAAGCATTTACTGGTCCCTGACGGCTTTGGATCTTCTTGGACAACTGGACCAACTTCCTCGTGAAGATATGATTTCATACGTATTTTCTTGTCTAAGCGAAAATGGAGGATTCTCTCCGGCTCCCAATCACTACCCGACAATTATCTACACATTATCAGCGATTCAAGTTCTTGTCATTCTCGAAGCGACAGACAAGCTTGGAGAAAAAAAGCTAAAAGTCATTGAGTTCGTGAAATCACTGCAAAACAGTGACGGCTCTTTTATCGGAAGTCCAGATGATGACAAGGAAGAAACAGACACGCGGTTTTCTTTCTGTGCAATTGCTACCCTTAAATTGTTGAACTCGCTGGATGAAATTGACACCTCGAAAACAGTGGATCATATAAAAGCATGTCAGAATTTTGATGGAGCTTTTGGTGTTCGAGTCGGTAGTGAAAGCCATGCTGGTCAGGTTTTCTGTTGTGTTGGTACACTGGCACTGCTAGAAAAGCTAGAAACAATCGACCAGGAACTGCTCGGGTGGTGGCTTGCAGACCGACAGGTTAATGATCGGCTTTTGTCGCAATCTTAAATTTTTCAGCTTCCGTGTGGAGGACTGAATGGAAGACCGATGAAAAAGGAGGACGTTTGTTACTCTTGGTGGGCCTTATCAAGTCTTGTTATGATAAAAAAATCAGCTTGGATTGACCATAAAAAACTCGCAGAATTTATTTTGTCTGCTGCGGTATAAATAAAGAATTTTGTCCGGAAATATTGAAATATCTTTATTTCAGGACGACGAGATCGGTGGAATAGCAGATCGACCAGGAGACATCCCAGATCCTTTTCACACACTATTTGGAATCGCAGGACTGTCTCTCTTACAGTACAACAACAGCCTGGATCTTGAAATTGTGTCGAAGACTTCAGACATCAAACTTAAACCTATTGACCCAATACTTTGCCTGCCATCATACCTTCTTCGTAAAATATAGAAACCATGCAATAAAAATTGTTCATCGATAATATGTAAGTCTACCAAAAAAAGAGAAGTTATGTTGCAGCTCTAAGAAAAAAGCAGGTGTGCAGACTTATATGAGCCTAAAGTACGCTTATTATCCCCCTTACCATGAAATTGTTGCTTGTAAGCCGCAGCAGCTGCGCGCTAGGTGCTTCAAGCGTCGGCGTGATAACATCTCCTAATAGGAATATACATCGAACATCTCTAGCTCTAAAGGATTTGTCCTCATTTAGCATCTGATAATACTTTCCGCAAAATAACCTGAAAATTATACAAAACGACGATGCCGCGCTGAGATCCGCAACCTTGAAAAATGACGACCTAAATCAGGCGGCATCCAGCTCAATTAGGATGGTAGTAAATTATGACAGTTAGTTGGATCATGATGCCAAAAATAAATGAAATAATATTTTATGAAATTAACCGACTGCAATCAAAAATTTACATAAATTTACAGCCACAAAATCTGAAAAATGATAATCACAGAAACTTTAAAAATAGGTTGAATTTATTTCGATGACAAAAGTTAACTTTAATATTTAAAAAAATCTATCATTTATTGACAATTAAAAACCGAACAAGAAGTAAAAAATAATGCTAACGCTGTCGGGCCTCATGAAACTTTGTGTGATCTTTGTTGTCACTTTTATAGATGTAATGAGCAAGCACGAGAAATAGAACTCGATTGATACTTCCTGCAGAGTTGCTTCCCCTCGCCTTCCCGACTTTCGCTTCTGTCCTGCTGAGCCCTTCTTCTTGTCGTATTTGTTGACCTCGATGATCCCGTCGACAGAGTCTAATCAGCCGCCAGAATCGGAATCGTAAATTCCGCCGCTATCATTTTACCCCATCTCCCCATGGAGCGCGCTCCATGGTGCTCCTTACGAACACGGCGCCACCTATCATGACAGTCGTAAACTCATATAAGCCGCATCTGACTGTATCTCGACATCATCACATTCAGTCTCAAATCAAATAACAAAACCTTTTCATTCATTAATTCAAAGAGATTAAAACCGCCTAAAAACAATGAACGCTTTCTACCCATACAGCTACTATCAAGCTCCTTCTCTTCCAGTTGCCTGGGGAGCAAGCGAAGCTACTGGAAATTCAACCAACCACACTCTTCCCTGGGAAACGCCCTTGGCTTCCGCTAGCCAGCAGGACCAAGCTCTCAACTCTTCAGTTGGTGGTCACTCACCGAGCGGATCTCCACCACCACAAGACTCCAACGCAAGTGAAGCTGGAAATTCCATCAATGCTCAATTTGCCCATGCTCAACTTTATCAGCAAGCTTACCAGAACTGGAATTACGCTCAGGGATATCAACAAGCAGCAGCGACTGTTAACTATCAGCAAAACCCAGCTGGTGAGTAACAATCTAAACTTAGTAATATTTTTTTCTAAAGTTTATGTTTTCCCGGTCTAAAATTTTATTCAGCTCCTGCACACAACCGCACCCGAACTCGAGACAAGTACCGAGTTGTCTATTCGAACTACCAGCGAGTGGAACTCGAGAAAGAGTACAACTTCAACAAATACATCACCATTCGAAGGTAATTTTGTTCACACTCATAATCAATTTTAATTTGCCTCTTAGAAAAGTCGAACTCTCCAAAATGCTTGATCTCTCCGAACGCCAAGTCAAAATCTGGTTCCAAAACAGGTAAATATCAGAGTAAATATCATTTCATGTGTCTGACGAAATAATTCAAAAACTTTTTCTAACAAAAAATTCTAGACGAGCAAAAGAACGAAAAATGGTCAACAAGGGCGGTAACACTTCCTCAGACTCCCAAGATCTTTCGGAAGAAGAGAAATTAGCAACGGAAACTCACTCTGGCGTTGAATTCTCTGAAGAACCAACTACAACTGAAGACCACATTGACCACGTGATCAATATCATTGATGTGAAATCAGAACAGAAATCAACTGCCCCAAAGCCAGAAATCGACTCAATAATGCAATCACTCGTTGGTTGCACTGAGAAATACCTCATGTAACTTTCCCCTGCAATACTCACTGCACAAATAATCTTAATTACTAGATTTATGTATTTATCTCTTATATTTTAATGCTTGATAACTGCCATGCTAAAAATAAAATCATCCAAAAAATGCGAGAGGATTAATCTTGATATCAACGAAGAGATAAAAAAAAATCTAAATTCGAGAGTCCAGGATAATTTTATTGACTTTCACAGTTTGAAACTCTTTGCTTTTCGCATTTCCAAAACTTTTTCCTTCTTTGCTTTCGTGGTGGCCTTTTTCGAAAGAGTCCCGTGGTCGATTTCGTCTTGCAAAGCTTTGAATACTTTTGTCGAATTCGACCATTTAATTTTCGCGCCGTCAACCGGCCTGAGATCAGCTTGGGACTTTAAAAACGTAAAAACATAAGACGTTTACTTTTTACCTTGGTTTTCGGCTTTTTGAAAGTGACTTCTTTTCCTGCTTCTTTTCTTGCTTTGATCTTTGACTTGACCTTTCTTCTATGTCGTTTAATATCTGTCGCTGATCTTTCGCTTTTATCCATGAAGGCGCCTCGAGCTTTTCCGTCGATTTCTTCGGGTGCCATTGACGAGTACGTCGAGACGAGAGATGGTCCGATTTCTTCTGAGCGCAATGCTGGCGTGTCGCTTATAACCTTGATCTCGATTTCTTTCTGGTTAACTGTCGTGTCGTAAGTCAAGAAGTCTAATTCGGCAAATAGCTCGTTCATATCTTTCTTGATTTCTTTACGCACTGGATCTTCATCAGTATCTTGGCCTTTCTTCAAAGCGGTTTTAAAGAATCATTACAAGATCTGAATTTTACCTTGAGAAATTCATTTTCGTAAAGCTGCGCAAGAGACTTACGCTCTTCATCAGGCACAAGTCGAGCTTTAGCTTCAGCGGGCTCAATCATGGCGCGTGATTTACGCTCGACATCGTCAAATGCTTAAAAATGAAATGTATTATTGGTATCAGGTTATTATTAATCACTGATTTACTATGAACGTACCCATATCTCTTATTCTTTGAATAATGATTGCCTCGAGTGTTTCTGTCGCTTCAACGGTTGGTGCTACGGCAGGGGCCTTATCCGTTTTAAAACAAGCGCAAGTAATTAGAAATTACCTGAGCATCGAAGTCAAGATCCATTTGAAGTAGCTCGTCTTCATGACGAGCTTCAGCTGTTGCCTCGCCTCTCAGATGCCATGGTTTTTTAGAAACTGCTTCATCTTCGAGCTTTTTAATTTCTTCAGCCAGCTTGTCTTGTCTCTTTTCAAAGTTTGACTGGAAGAATGAGTCGAACATAATCGGCTTCTCATTTTCTTCTGCTTCATCCTCGTCTTCCTCATCATCTTTACTTGTTCCGTCGCCATAAAGCTCGTCTTCGACATCAGAATCCAGTTCATCTAAGTTTCCTTCCATTTCTTTCTGGTCCATATCATCGCAAAACTGTTCCATCTGCGCTAGTGAGAAATGTTCATCGTCGATTTCAGACTTTTGCGCTCGCAGCGACTCAAAATTATCATCAGCTTTTGCAGACATTCCTAAAAAGGTTTTAATAAGAAAATTTTCATCCTGTCTTACTCTTTGCTTTGCCTTTATCATCGTCAAAGTGGTCAAGCGCTGCTTTCAGGTCATCATCAGATCCGTCACCATCGCTGAATCCACCTTCTTCATCGTCATCTTCCTCGTCTTCATCTTCTTCTTTATCCTCAAAAGCATGGTCGCCATCCTCGTCATTCACAGTTTGATCAGCTTCAGTCTCTTCAGAAATTCCTTCAGCCCCCTCTTCGTCTTCTGCCTCAGAGTCTGATTCAATTTCCAGGCAGTTAAACTCGTCCTGCTGGCCAATAACATCTTTGGTGTATAAATGCTGCGAATAATAAATAAATTTTTTTGCATGTTGAAA
>Ga0115008_10003771_pt1 | contig 12539 bp, 5 predicted proteins | sample FraStrMetagenome_FD_87164 | JGI IMG/M metagenome (GOLD analysis project Ga0115008, IMG submission 87164) | Marine eukaryotic phytoplankton communities from Arctic Ocean - Fram Strait ARC3M Metagenome | ecosystem: Environmental > Aquatic > Marine > Oceanic | place: Fram Strait | collected 2012-06-18
CCACAATGTACGAGCGAATAGACCGTGGTGTTTGATTAACGATACCAGGTGACTGCACATTTTTCCATATGTTGATGACATCGAGTCCTGTAATCAACGGCTATGCCGAATAGGTAAACCATGGTAAACCTTTCGTTTTAATAATAAGTTCTGTTAATCGTCATCGGAAAAAATTGTCATCATCACACCCTTATTAACTCTTATGAAATTCAGAATAATATACACCTTGGTATTCTGATTTAAGGGTGGGACACTTTTCCATGCAATATATATTACCTTCGTACAAGGCAGTGGCGTGAGCTCTGTGGTTTACGTCGTAGGAAGCCCGAAAGCAGGTGCCGAGTCTTTCAGAGAGGTAGCCAGCGGCGCGTAGAACGTGTTTCGGACTGTACGCGTGCACTCGGCGAAATGCACAATGACGCGAGCGCCTGTTGAGACCTTCCTTTCGAACGTTCGCAGCGAACAAGAACACGATGTTTCGAGGCACTTTGCGCATACCACGGCCATATTTCATCGCTTCGGCACTGTGCACACTATTGCTAACTAGTCTACTTTGCGACGCATGTGAAATATTGCGCAGAAATCAGGAGTATGCCGCTTGTGACGTAGATTATCAAGGCACCGTCAAGGGTGAGTATTTCGGTCGTATTTGTTGGGCCTAACGTTTGAAGCAGCGCACCGACTTCAAGGTGTTCACATACCCACCCGTGGCAACACTTCATCCACCCTAACCAAAGGTTCCATATCCCATCTGCAGTTTTGCCCTCTATGCATTCACTGTCTCCAAATTACGGACCAGTTGAAGGGGGAATTTCGCTGACAGTCACCGGAAGTGATTTCCTTTCCTTTCCTCAGCTTCACGTGCGTCAAAACACACTTGTACATACTTCTAATCCTGATATTCACGCCGGCAATCCATGCATGCCTTAGCGTACTGGTTTGCATCACCTGAACTGAATACCATCTGAATCAAGCAGGTGACCTTTGTATCAATGGCTTCTGATGAGACCAAAATCACCTCGACGCTGGCAACATTTATAGACTTGTCCACCATAGGTAACCTGAATGCTCCTGCAAGTTGCCGAGTCAAAAGTTACTAATCTTGGTCGAACATATGTGAACTTCTCGCAGTTGTACCGTCGCCACCTCGGGACGCTGCACACGTCGCAAGAGTATATGTTTCAGCTGATGGCCTGAAATGCTTGTAAGTCGTCTTTTCATCTCCGTAAAACTATTTTTGTTCCGTCGGTATATGTTCCCATGCTCACCAACTGCGCCATTCGCACTCGCAGGGAGTCCTCTGATCTTGGTGAAGTGCCTGCTTATCTGGAGTTCACTTACGTTCATCTCGCTCCATCGGTGCGCAAAGTTTGATTTTGTTGACACATATATACCAGAAAATAAAATCTTTTTTTAAGGGAGTTTGGCAGCTTTTGAATCCTTCGTTGGCTTCCCAAGGTGGAGAGGTGAGTAATGCTGGAGGTAGATTTTGAGTGATAACTTAACTCGTGGCGGCGTCCTTCAGGTGGGCTTTCTACAAAGGGCTATGATGGAGAATGGAAACAACCAAGGAGTTATGTATCACGGAAGGAAGGAACTCCACTTCGCGTCGGGGCTTTCCATGCGAAGAAGTTTCAGTCATTTCACAGAAACTGTTTTCTACCCTGCAAGAGGACGGACAACTTCGCCTGCAGACCGAACATTGCAGGTCACCCTTTACGAGCCAAGCAACTATGAGTCCGCCGTACAATCTGACTTTACGTACGAGATCACCGCAAAAAATACTTCTGGCCAAGGAGTACAGTGGACGTGGAGGAAATGGCCTTCTGGAACTCAGTCTTTCGGGACATACTCTGAGCTGCATTCGTTTTCAACCGGTCCCGTTCAAATCGAACACGGAATCGCGATATCATTCACAACGTTGAGCGGCAAAAACGATGGTGACATGTGGAAATTTGATGCCATTACCCGTAACCCTTTTCGTGTTCGCAGTGAAGCATCTTTTGATGAATCCATGATATGTCACCTTCCCCCTCCTGATGTGATTCACCCAGATGCTGATCGAAACCACGGAGGGGTACAACACGAAATCAAAGTTAGCGCAAATGGAGGCGGCTGCTTCACGAAGCCAAGATACAGACCTAGACTTGCATCCAACAATCCAGTTTTGATTATTGACTCAAACGCAAATCAGCCTGCGATGATTGATGTAGATGGATACTTTTCCGCTCCTGAGGACTACACCTTTGATTTTATTATTTCTTCGCCAACTTCGTTGAGATGGCGCAGATATCGGCCAGGCATGTCCTCGTGCAACTTGTGTCTTGATGGTCCATGGTGTCGATATGCGATGATTTCAAATGCAGATTTTGAGCGAGGTGTTTACCTTGAGCATGGCATCCATGTCAAAATTGCCACGAGAGCTACCAAACGGTCTGGTGATCGATGGGAGTTTACAGCATTCGCATGTTGGTCGACATCATTCAGTCCAGTGAAATTCAGAGGTAAACAGCTTACATCCAATGATGATGCGTTGCTTTATGTTGAAGGAAACTTTAAAGGAATGGAGGATATGACCTTTGAAGTAGAAGTGCTGGCAGATCATGGCATGTTTCGCTGGAGAAGTTATGTTCAAGCTTCAAACTCCAGCTTGGTTCCATGGACTGACCGTGCCCATATGATCAGCACGTCCCCTATATACCTTGAGAGCGGAATATCAATACACTGGCTGACAGCAGACGGTAAGCACTGTGGAGATCGATGGAACTGGACAGCATTTCCAGGTCTTCTTGTCACAACATTAGCAAAACCGCATGTGAGCAGGATTATGCCTTCAAACATAAATGTACACGGCGACCCCGGCATGCCCTATGTATTTGGCACGTATCTTGGTCACGAACATGTCAGAATTGTAATTGAGATTGGTGGTAATTGTTCTACAGCTTGCTCCCAATTCCGTTGGAAGAAGGAGTACACGTCACAATATATTTCACACCATGTAATTGATACGCAAGAGGCTGAGTTCTCCCAACTATATGAAATGAACGATCTTTTACTATTGACGGACGGTGTTTACATCTCATGGACAGTGGCGATCGGGTACGTGCACGGAAACGCTTACACTGTCACGCTGAGTCAAGTTCCAACGAGCTTCCTTCCTATACAGCCGACACCGTCTTCGCCATTTTCGGTGTTTGTAAATGATGAGATAGGAATGATGCCAGCACAACATAGCGTCTTCACAATTGAGTTCTGGAATTCGTCTGCCTTCAAGTGGCGAAAGGACACTGGGCAGTATAGCAAGCTAATGTCTCCTATAATTAATAGGGCCGTGCATCTCACTGGCGGCATTGGCATCTCACTGTCGTCAAAGAATGGATACACACCGGGTGTGCATCATCGTATTCCCTTGCGGACACACTATCCGTATGTTTTTAACGTGACTACTGAACATCAAGGAGTGCGCATGAGAGGGAGTGTTTCCAGGCCAAAAGCGTCACTTTTGAATCAGCTAAACGGGCCAAATTATGGCAGCATAATAGGGGATGTAATACCCCAGACTGCTCATACCGGACCACTTCATACCGATGGACACCCAGCTGGTAAATTCCTTTCCGAGCAAAACAATGTTGTCACTAAAAGTAATTGTTATTCTGGCAAGCCTCTCGTGACTGAAATCACTGCCAGTGCAACCAAGGGTTATGTTGTTGACAGGTATCCAGTCGTGTACTTGAAAATACTTGGATTCCCGTCATTGTCTGATGTGCTCGGCGAACACAAAGACGAAATTGAGATCCTCGGCAAATACTCAGGCATCTCATCATATGTCTATGAAATTGAGTCCTACGGAGCTGGTGATCATTTCACATGGCGCAAGTACCCTCGACAGTCAAATAACGCGGATGGCGTACCATGGTCGCCAGCAGATGTCATCCGAGTTTCAAGCAGCTCCCGATTAGACCAGAATCTGTCAGTATCTTTCAAGTCTGCTTCTTTTCCCGCTTCATCAAGGGTGCGCTGGACTTTCACCGCTCACCAGGGGCATACGTTTGTTTTCCGTATCTCTGGCAGGGCCACATGGAGTGAAGAAAAGATCATTACTGGTAAGCCACAAGAGCTTGCGTCAGGAATCAGTGTGCAGTTCTCAAAACTATCAGGATACTCTTCAGGTACATATATACCCCGTGTTCCTCAAAAACAATCTGTAGCTTCCTCCAAGCACAATTCACCAACTCTGTGCAAACGAACTGAACTCTCCCTTTTACCAATGTTCTCATCCAGGTGACCAGTTCATGATATTTAACCGAACAGTCGATTGCTTCGGAGCTTATGTTGGTGAAGAGGATGCCGAGTTCACTGTGCAGGTTGCGGGTGATACAGAATACGATCCACCGGTATTTCATCCATCTTCCCTCGGAAACACATCTGGGCTGCCTGCAAAGATGATAATTACTGGCGTGTATACTGGGCCCTCGACATATGTGTATGAGATACTGATAGTTGAAGGCATTCATGTTGGCGTGCCTTTATTTACTTGGCGGAAATATGCCTTGGGGCATAGAGACGGCGGTGGTCCGTACGACCATTGTAGAAAAGTGCTTTCACTTTCACCTGTTAAACTTGACGCAGGCATTTTTATTTCTTGGGCTACAATATCTGGGCAGAGCAAAGGGGACATATGGCGATTTACTGCGCATGCTGGAGATACCTTCCATTGGCGGCGTCAAGGTAGCGAATGGAGCCCTCTTTACCGGATTTCTAATGTTGGAATTGTGGTGCCCGATCAGAACAACACAAACTCACACAACTATGAGCATAGCATACGTGTTGTCGGCGAATATGAAGGTTCAACTGAAGCAACATTTGTTGTTGAAATCCTTCTCAATGGTGATGCATTCCGATGGAAGAAGCATACGGATCCACCTGATTATGACAGTATTGCTACGAAGCTGTCAAGTTCAATAGATCTTAAGAATGCCATGCTTGATTCTGATCCCGTCGTTGAGAAACAAACGGAATATGCGGATTCGTATGGCAAATGGAGTCCTGCCATGTCAATAGCTCTCATGAGTCCAATTCATCTGATGGACGGGGTCCATATCATTTTTACGGGAATAATAAATGGTAATGCCCACGGTGATTTGTTTTACATACCCGTAAAAACATCCCGTCATCATCGACTAGAAATGGGGATTTATATTGCGTTTGGCTCGGGTTCAGGGTATTCTCCTGGTGACCAGTGGCACTTCAAAGCAAGAGCACCTATTGCAGCGCGCGGCCCTTTGAAAGGTAATACTGAGATGGTGATTCGAGGATCTGGCTTTCTCAGCTCACCGGCACTACGCTGCAAACTCTCCGATCCTCGGACAATGCACACTATGATAATCCCTGCTCACCACATATCACATACAGAGTTGCGCTGCATTACCAAGTTGCACCCAGCAGACATAATCACCGACCCGAAGCCCAATGGCTTTGGTAACCGTGTCCTGTACGCTCATGGAACTTATCGAAGTTTGCGTAGTGCCATCATTGACTTACGATTGAACTCATCCACGGATTTTCAGTGGCGAGTCCGTGATATTGACTCAACACATGTACTCGAGCACTGGTCGAAACCGAAATATATTTCTCCTGGATCCATTTTGCCAATTTACTCAGGGATCGCCATACGATTCTCGAGATCACAAGAATACTTAATGGGCGATTCATGGACTCTATCAGCTTACGGAACGGAGAGGTCATCTTTGGCAAAATATTATCGAGGTGTTCCAGATGACAGTAGTGTTCGACCTGGAATTATGAAGTATGTTTCTATCAGTCTTGATGGAGGTTCGACGTGGTCGGCAGATCAGCACGGTCTCACCCGATTTCTTTTTTCAGACATCCACATATCTGAATTCGGAGACGATAATGGGGATGGTACCTATTCAACGCCATATAAATCACTGCAGCATGGCATCTCGGCTGCTCTATCACCTCTCGAGTACGTTTCCGTTTCAAGGCCAAGTTTCACAAATGATCTGCTTCCCTTTGTCATACCCAAAATCGGTTTGTTGTACTTGACTATTTTTCCTCCTCGTAGATCCCCAGCGAGAACATATTTGAGAAGAGACCATATAAACGTGGACACGATCATTGTCCATCCTGGACGATACATGGGCATGGGCAATTCTGCTATTTTCGTGGTGAGGGATGTTTTCTCCTATTCAACTCTAGGTTTGATTCGGCCATCGCCATTACATAGTCCCATATTTCCGACCTTTCTGAGTGGCTGGTAAGGCGATCACCATATCTAGCGCGCAAAAGAGTCAGATGCCAATCATCGAGTGTTACTCAAGCTCTTCATGCGATCAACGTCCTGGCAGCATTCTAAGTGACTCCGAAATCCACCTTGATGGCGTGGAAACGTTAAACTGCGAGCTATGAGTTTGCTTATTCTTGTACTAATAATAATCTAATATGTGGATCATAATTTAAACCTCCGATTTGACTAAACTTTCTTGGGATTGACTTGCTTGGTTTGTCGTAATACATAAAAATTGTACCTTCGTACTGATGAAGTGCAAACATAAAATACATCATAATTTGCATATAGTTATTATGATCTGCATGCATAACCTGCGCTGGTTTTGGCAACCTAATATTTTCTGACAAAGAGAACACAAAGCAGTTGTTTTAGTAGTGAACAATCTGATTGTACGCCCGATTGTCCATAGTGTCAGGCTCCAAAAGTATTTTTCCCATCGCAGGCTACAATTTTCACACTTTTCACTAGTATGGATTCCTTCTGACCCCCGAGTCCTACGGCGTCAAATGTGGCGTCGTTGAGAACAAACGTCCAGACATTATCACAAAATCTGTAGGAATGAAGATCCCCCTGCGCTACAAAATGGTCACTTCCGGAGCGGCACGGTTTGAACTATGAGGGCAGGAGACAGACCTTGAAGGTTGTCTTGGTTTTGACATTTTTTAAAGCTTCGTTCATGCACTAATAAGGGCAAATCGATACTTTCATTGAACTTCGAGGAGTTCATAGAAAGTTGAGGACCGCACCTTATCGAACTGTGCGAGAACTTTCATCGCAACGGTAGGCGTAAGTTTACCGTTCGTAACCATTTCGTCTAGGGAATCAGTCAAGGTCATGCCTAGCGTCGATCTTCGATAAAGTTCGTAATACTGAGAAGTTTTGAAGGGTTTGAGTGAAAAGATTTAACAGATCGAATTTGCACTGGGCCATACCGCCATTTCGCGTGGGCTTTCCTCGGTCTCTCTGCGAATGTGACAATATTGCTTACCCCGCCCGCTTCACGCCGACGACGATGCTTCAAGGAGATTCAACACGATTTGGGAAAGACACAGGAAGGTGATCGGTTCGCCTTTATTGATACAGTGTGGTGAAGAAGGTACGAACGAACGAACGAAGGAAGGAAGCAGCTAATGTCTCGTCTCGTTAAAAGTTACGAAGGTATTCTGAATTTCATCAGCAGGGTGTGACATTTTTTTATGCATAACGATTTTATATAATACCTTCGGTATATAATAACGTAAAGACTTTATCATTACGATCCACGCAATCACTCCAGCCAGTGGGCAAACAGCAGTAGTATAAAGATTCCGCTTATATATGTTCACGTAAGCGACTTATTATTATCCTTAACTATATATAATCAAGTTAAGTTACCTTCGTATTAGTTAAAAGTGTCACACGCACCCTGATCTACCTGATGAAATTCAGAATACCTTCGAAAGTAACTTTCGAATTCGTACGTTTCGAAGAATATGGTTTTTAATATTCTTTTTTTTCCCTTCCATTCGTTCGTTCAATAATCGTTTTGACAAAATAAAACAATATATCTATCTTCGTTCGTGTCATTTTCGCCATATTAATATACGAATACGACAAAGGTATTTAATATATATTTTAATACCTTATTATTATTATTACTTCGCATTTTTACTATCTTCATATATATATATAATTCAGGAGACCGTAAACGGCGGGTCAGCCTAAACAATGTTATAAGTAAGGGTAAATAATAAATCATCGATCAACCTTATTCCTTCTAATAAGCCGTTTTTTCAAAAGGATCGGTTGAAAGCAAAACTTTCTGAAATTCTTTTTTTTTTCCAAGTTGTTTTTCAAGCATGATATTTTGGATACGAAGGTAGTAGCTTGCTAAGTGTAGTGCCTATCACTACTGACGGACATCCGTCCGGACGGATGTTTCAAACGGATCGTGCGCGCGCGCCCCGTGCGTCGCGCGGACAGCGTTTCAACGCGTAAAACTCGGCGCGCTGATCTAATGGCTCCTCGTACGAGGTCTGGATCTTGTCGTCTCGTGGAATGATGCCGCGCGCGTTCACCTCGAACCGCGGTCCGGCGACCAAGTTGTAATCTAAGTTGCAAACTCGAATGATCCTGCGTTGACCCTCGGGGCGCGGTATGAAGTGGGGTCTACGATGCTCCGATTTATGTAAAACAAGTTGTCGTGTTCTTTTTTTTACGTCACGAGTAGCCTCTTTTGTTTTCAATGCAAACGCAAATGCTTTGGCTGCCGGGATGGTCCTCTTGGGTTGCTGCCATGGCTAAAAAAAAGTTGAGGTCGAATAGAGTGGTTGGCCAAGGCTAAGTGGGCTAGGTATGAGTGCCGCAGCTCGCGGACGCGGGCTGAGTGCCTGAAGAAGAGTGTATTGAAGTGTATTGCACCATTAAATGTAAGTTATCGCTCCCGCACTCGCCTCTGCGCACGCGCCTCGCGTGAACGGATCCGCCTTGACTCGAGATCCGTCCAAGTAATGAAAATCTTACATATTTTGATGACTGATAATCATATAAATATCCGTCCGAAACATCCGTCCGGGCGGATATCCGTCAGTGTACACGAAACGATCAGACTGTCTGCTACCTTCGAAGGTATTTGCGAAATATAATTTAGAAATGAACGAGTCAAACTTCCCATAGAGATTATCCTTCGGAGTACGTACCTTCAAGGTAGCTATCTTTTCGCTAGGTTTCTAGAAGCAGGGCGCATACCATGCCCTATGCAGAACACAAATATTTGGGCTCCGACGGCTGGTTAGATATGCATGATTTGCTAGAGAATCCGCTTCATTACCCGACAAGCTTATGCCCCGCGTCACAAGAACGCCTAGGCTGCAGGCGTATGAAGGCTGTGACCTAGTTGCCAAGAAAGTACAGACGGTGTTTTTGTTCTCGACAAATTGCCATGCAGGTTCATCGTCATCAAGACAACGGACAGGCTTGCCCGATCTGTAAAGAGTGTTACGTTGACGCATTTTCCACACTTTGCGGGCACACGTTTTGTTTCAAATGCATTAAGCTACATCTCGAGCATTCTGTGGCGTGTCCATGTTGTAGCCAGCCGATTTCTTCAGAGTCGCTGTTCCCTAACCTAGCGTTGGATAAACTTTTGCACGGTTTGCCGTTGAACTATCAGCTTGCAACTGCTGCAGAGCCTGGTGATATTGTCGTTCATCATTTGCATCCAAGTTATAAAGGCACAACCCGTGAGCTTGCCGAAGTTGCGATAGCCTTGCCTTTGGAACACCTGACACCCTTGCTCTGCAAGATCACAGATCAGCGCGACAGATTCGTGAAGGTCGATAGACTGATGAGCACGGGCGTATTGCGCGACTTCCTGTCATATTCTGGTGAGCGAAAGACGGCATCAATCGATAAGTTGGAAAAGGAAATTAACAGCATTACTACTGATGTAAAATGGGTAGAAAACCAGTTCACACGGCTGGAAGAGGGCTCTGCTCCTTCTGTGCGAGGTTGTAGTGCTACACCAGCTTTTTCTTTTCCGGCACCTACTGCCAACACTGGTGCCCATAAAGCAGTCGTAACAAGCAACTACGAGGAATACGGCAATACCACGATGCCGGGGCGAGATGCTGCTTCTAAAAAGGCGGGCATGGTATCAAATACTTCTGCGAGCACGGTCGCAGAAATGCTGAGCACTTGGGGAATAGATCAAACTGTGCCCATGGCAAGCAGTGAGCCAGCGAAGAAAGGTCGTCTCGCTGGCAGTCCTTATCATTTTTTAGGATCCTACAATCTGTTCCAGGAGAATAGGGATGCCGCCTGTGACCGAAACCAGGTTGAACAGAAAGGTATTTCCCATGCTCTTCATGAGAATGGAAGTTCACAGTTGGATAGTCTGAGGGGTTTGGATTCTGGAAGAACTTCTATTGACATGTCAGAAGCTAACGACCATTCCTTCATCGCAGCTTCAGGTGGACGACCGGATAATCTGATGCAGCCGTCGATCATGGAAAGAAACCGCACGACGAAGCTAAAAGACCGCAGAAGGGGCACACATGATAGATTCATCCTTCCCTTCGGTGCACCAGATTGTGAAGCTGCGCAGCCATCACTTTCAATAAATAGTCATGCTCTCAGGAGGACACGCAAAATCCTCACACAATTTAGTGGCTTACAACGAATGTATACGCAGATCCGCTGCGGCAATCTCGATGACTATCTAGTACGTACAAGAAGGCACCCATCCGCAATTTCACGAGGAACAAGAGGCCCAGTTCTTGAACAATTTTCTCGCACCCTTTCCAATTTCACAGAATTTGATCGGATGTGCGTAGCCGGGCAGTTGAGGCACAACAGCTCGCGAACAACTGCGCCGTCTACTGCGATAATCAGCTCAATAGAATTTGATATGGACGGCGCTTGTTTTGCGACGGCAGGCGTTTCAAAACTCATACAAATATTTGATTTTCGGGATGTCTGCGGGGGTGTGGAGTACACAGGCGGCCCTGTTCATAGCATGTCATCTCCCTCGAAAATATCTTGTTTGAGTTATAGTAAACACGCAAGAAATCTCATCGCAAGTAGTGATTATGGTGGTCTCATCGCTGTTTGGGACATTGAGCACAACTCAGTTGTTGCTGAGTATGAAGAGCATGGAAAGCGTGCATGGACAGTTGACTATTGTCGTACTAACTCAAAATTGCTCGCAAGTGGATCAGATGACGGAAGAGTGAAGATCTGGAGTGTGGAACAAGATGCATCGGTATTGGACATTGACGTGCGTGCAAATGTATGCTGCGCTCAGTATGGACCAAACAGTGCACATCAGCTTGCAGTCGGGTGTGCAGACCATAAAGTTCACATTTTTGACCTCCGCAAGCCATCTGAAGCCCTCACCGCACTTTCTGGACACCGGAAGGCAGTTTCATACGTCAGATTTCTTGGATCAGGGGACGAAATCGTCAGTGCATCAACAGATAGTACTCTTTGCATTTGGAATACCAGTGAGTTAAATGGAGGTTCACAACGAGTTGATAAGAGTTACCACCAAGATGAAATTAACCCACGTCCAAGCAGGATTCTTGTTGGTCATTCAAACGACAAAAACTTTGTTGGGCTGAGCGTTGGTGCCGGTGATCTTATTGCGTGTGGAAGCGAGACCAACGAAGTATTTTTGTACCACAAGTCGCTCTCTCAACCACTGCTGAGTCATAACTTTTCAGGTGAGCAGCAGTTCCTGATGCGTGGACACGGTGCCTTCACAGATGGTTCCGGTGCACCGGCTTGTAACAACAGTTGTCCTTCCTCCCAGTCGGGATCTAGAGATCAGATGGGCTCAAACAATGTGGCTCAAAACAGCAGTGGCGGAAGTGCAGTACATGAAAGCAGTTTTCAGGAACACACACAGTCTAAATTCATCAGTGCTACTTGTTGGAGGGGAGATGAGCATGTGCTCCTGGCAGCTAACAGTGACGGGGTAATCCGAGTGCTGCAGTTGATGGAATAACCCCAAAAGAAATGCCGACACATAGCGCAGCACGTCACGAATGCATGTACCTGGTAGAGTCAGACAGGTTTCAGCCTCTTCTGCGGTTTCCCACGTTTACACGTAATTTCAGCGGTTTGACATCGACACGATAGATTCAGGTCTATCCATAAGCACTGAATTCTCCCTAAAAGTCACCATATCTTTTCTGCTTGCGGCATCTCCAATCCGCCTCCCTTGCATGACTCGGGAGTTTCAAGTTGTCGCGGTCAGCTGGTTTGGGACGAGTTCGAGTTGAAAGGCTGTAGTTTAAATTCGAAGCTGAATTTTCATCGATGCATCGGTCAACTTCAACGTCTACCATCACCTCCTCAGAAGACGCGTTAGCGTCGTTTCTTCGTTCAGATATGGCGTGCGTGTGAGGACGACGTCTACGTACACGTCAAGCGCAAAGATAAGGACGTCCCGCTGAACAGTTTTCGTCCAAAGAACGGGAAGGCGTCGCAATCCGTTGTTGGTCATAAATAAACGTGATTTGTCCATAACCTGCAAATAATGACGAGCTCTATCTCGACCATTCAGAACACGAATTAATAAACTAACTATCACTGATCAAATGTATACGATATACGATACGAGTACATGTATATGTATGTGGTGCTTCATTCTCATAGCCTCGTTTTAGAAGTTTTCCGGCTCATAAAAAAATAAAGTATATATAGATACCCTCGTATTTCTATCGTACAAGTACTTATTAGTAATGAA
>Ga0115008_10003774_pt1 | contig 12536 bp, 14 predicted proteins | sample FraStrMetagenome_FD_87164 | JGI IMG/M metagenome (GOLD analysis project Ga0115008, IMG submission 87164) | Marine eukaryotic phytoplankton communities from Arctic Ocean - Fram Strait ARC3M Metagenome | ecosystem: Environmental > Aquatic > Marine > Oceanic | place: Fram Strait | collected...
ATGTGCAACGAATATCACTCGATGACACAAACCAACTTATCATCAAGTGATGTACTACACAACAATTTTAACTTTGCTGGATTTATGCTGAATCGAGAGATTAAGAAGGAATCAATTACCCAGTGCCTGTCGAAAGATCTAGAAGACTCAACGAAAGAGCATTTTGATCTGATCTACACCCAGAACGAGGAAGGGTGCTTCAATCATAACATGGAGCGTCTCTCATGGTACAACACAGTTGAGATCCGCATTCAATGCCTACAAGCTCTACCCAACAGAGACAGAATTTTATGAATGACGTATTCATCGAAACCGTGCGTTGTATTCTAGGTTTACCAAGTCACATTCTTCAACCTTTTGCAGATGGACACCACTTCATCGGACGTAATGCAGCATTGGTCGACGCATATGGTATTATGGTAAAGAATGCGATGCTAATTAATGGAGACTATCATCGCATGCACGCAAGCATTCAAAGCCTTATTATTGATTTGTTTAAGAAAGTCAGAATCTGGGCTATTCGTGAGCCCCAAAACATGTTTCATGGCTATGTCCCGGCTAACATTCTCAAACAATACTGCGACCAACATTCGATTAAAGAATTCACTATTCCTGATATAATGACTTACGACCATCCACATCGAGAAAGGTCTGTACGGATGGTACTGCAAAGACGGATTTTCGAGGGGAAATCGATGTGAGTAGATAGTCGTATGAATAAGTATAACCTTTGCAACCCCAATAGAAGGGCCGTGGAGAAGAGAAGTTGCAGAGATTGAAGCCCACTATACGAAGCGAGCTAAGAAACTAGATGCCACTTTTGCAGCGGGTAACAATTCCAATCCATTCCTTAGTGCCTACACGTCCTACGGTATAAATGGAATTGATTCGTTTGTAGTTTGTCATTTTGGCGAGGTATACAAAAGGTTCAAACAATTAATTTGTTGCCTAGCGAAGGTGGCTGCAGAATCACAATCATACTTTGCCATTTTGACTTGTGTCCGGACATAGTTCAAATCTATATTTTGCCTTTGTCACGTGTGTCGGGGGAAATTTGTGTGTCTGCCACGGTTTGAATGGCTGTCAGCTACCGATGAAAGACATTTTGCGAATTTTCATGCACATGTATCTCTACCTGGCACAACAAAATCTTTCTAGCCACCCTGCACCTCATTATCAAAACTGCACGCCCCTTCACCCCTCATGAAGAGTAACTGCACACCCTCCGAATTTTTTACTGCTGCCCACTCCTTCATGATCATTCACTTTGTCAAAATCATGTCAACTTTCGCTCCATCTAACACCTTATTGCAAGTTGATGATTTGGGATTCTTTATGGTAGTAGATGTCATCGGAGACAGTAACTGCTTTTTAATGCGTTAGTGTTAAGCAATCACATCGATATCTCATGCCTACGAAAATTACGAGCAACCCTGTGCGACGCTATTGAAAGTGACAAGAAAAAAGGTTTAATGAGACACATATACTCAGATATTGCAAAAAAAAGAACTAACCTTTACCCAATGGACAAGTAATTTGAGGTGTAATGCTACTGGGGCGGAGCAATAGCAGCACTATTCGTGTGCTATGTTTTCAAAGTAAACGTGTGTATACATATTTTCGATGTTAATATCGTCGTGAGCTTCCAAAATAATATGAGTAAGCTTCTCGCGACTTATCTTAATTTCTTCACCTGGCAAAAAAGTTACCCGCAATCTCGTTTCTGTAGCTACCGTAGGCTTTTTTACACGGCTACTGTACGTGGTTTCATAACAACCACATCCGCTGGTTGGTAAACTGACGTCATTCCCGCTTCAACAAAATCAATAACTTCTTGAGATTGATGGACACGTGTAGCTTTCTTCTCTTTTACATAAGCTTTCCCAATAACCAGAGAAAGATCCCCGAGCTTTACTTCTCATGGAAGCGCACTGAAATTTTCGGCCTCAATAAATATGGCTCTACTAGAAACTTGTTTCAGTAGGATTGCCTTACTTGACTTCTCCAATTACATTGAAAAATCTAGCGAGGTGCATGTTCAAAACATGATTTGGACATTTGATCCAATTGTCTCTGCCAAAGTCTTTAATCTAAGTCTTCGTCCCTTTCCAATTTTGGTAGAAGCTTGACCTGGTCATTTATCTGCGATACCCATCAATTTCGATTCTCTATCATAACATAGGAACAGCTGACTTTCCAAGGCCGATTCGTAGAGGTAACCTTGTAGCATCGGATCTCGAGGAGTTATTTGTCCATTTTCGGACATCGCAAATTCGTATTTGTAATCAATATGATAGATTCTACGGTGCTCGTCAAATACACTATCGCGGTACCCAAGTACAGAAATTTGGGTGTATGTCCAAAACATGATTTGGACATTTGATCCAATTGTCTCTGCCAAAGTCTTTGACACGTCTTTATCCTTTTTTGGCAGAAGCTTGACCTGGCCATGTGTCTGCAACATCCATCGATTTAGATTCTCTATCATAACATAGCAACAGCTATGTCATAAAGGCCGATTCGTAGAGGTAACCTTGTAACTTCGGAACTCGAGGAGTTATTTGTTCATGTTCGGCCATCGGAAATTCGTATTTTTAATCAATTTGATAGATTCTGCGGTGCTCACATTTGTCTCGAATTTGTCTCAAAGCAAACTTGTAAGTACAATTTTTTAGCTTCGTTCGAAATTAAGCTGCTTGATTTTAAATTTGGTAAAATCCCTCGAAATTCACATTCGCAAGACATTTTGAAGTCATATGTCATATGTCATATGTTACCGACCAGTAACGAGCCAAACATACTTCGACTAGAACTTGTGATTAATAGTCGCCCCATAGGGTGGCTTCAAGATAAAGTGCTTGACTTCTGCAGGACGAAACTGTAATGATGTCGTTTGAGAATTAGAAATTGAACGACAACGTAACATACTTTAATGCCTTTTGATAAAATTACATATAACTTACAGAATGGATAACTAGATGCTACTGTGGCTGTGGCTGTGGCTGTGAGGATTGAAGAATCATGTCATGGGTGATAATTGATGTTATATCGGGGTACACGTGTGTGCGTACACATATGTACACATCTGCGTACGTACATACGTACGCACACACATAGAGGACAAATAAAATCCATATTCTGCGATTTTGACTTGTGTCCAGACAAATAAATCCATCTTTTTCGATTTTGACTTGTATCTGGACATAATTTAGATCCATATTTTTGCGATTTTTACTTGAGTCCGGACATAATTAAAATCCATACCGGGTATTTTGCCGTTTTGACTTGTTTTCAGATGGATAAACATTTGAAAAAAATGCAGAGTAATTCGGATCTGTTAAAAGTTTAGCCTTTTGCGAACACTTAGGCAATCGCGAATCGGAACACATTGAACCATCGAGGATCTCCTGTACACCACACCTGTACATCCCAGTTACATATATATCCGGTATTCCACACTCCGTCTACAAATAATGTACTTCATTCCTTTCTTCTCTTGTTAGAGAGAAAGGATTCGGTAGTGCTACGAAACTTGAAATTGATGATACGAGTACGAGTGACTAGGTTACATAGTCATTCATCATATTATCGTTACTAATACTTACACGAGCAAAGAAATTGAGTGAGGAAATCATGACATTTTCGAGAGGTCCTCTTCGTGTTCTTGTCATGTTCATCGCCATCGGCGTCGGTGTGAAGAATTTTTCTATAGAGGCCTTCTCTACTCCGGTATCAAAAGTGAATGGTATTTGTAACGGTGTGCATGTATGCACTAACACGGATTATAAGAAAATAGGATCAAGCTTGTCCATGGCTGGGTATGTTCCAGATGGTCTTACGAGAGAGGAATATGAACAGATTAAGGCTAAAGAAAGGACAGAAGTAAAAAAGAAGAATTTTGCCATGTTTGGGCCGCGATTTAACCCGACTGGTGCACCGGAAGGTATATATAGATATATTTATTCTATACGTTAATGACCACTCACTCAGTGAAGCTTTGGTTTGATCCGTCGTCGTAGGAGATTGGATGGTAAACTCCTCATTATGGACAGGTGGTTTTAATAGCAACAGTAAGGGAGGTAACACATTAACTGCTCAAAATCCAGATATCATTCGTGTTCCCAAATTGTAAGTGGTCGTGATGAAAAATTTGATTATTTAGATTGAAGAAGGCACTAAATTTATTGTTTTCACGTAATTGGCAGTACTGTTCGCCAAGTCATTGGAAAATATGTTCCAATATTGTCCATGATTGCCATCGTAGTGGAATCGATGATTTGGACTCCGATAATCTTCCGAAAAACATTTCCAAACGATATTATAATAGCTTATTTAGGCACTTGGACAAGGTCAATGAGCAAACACAATATTGCTCGTATTGTCGTCCCTCTTCTTCTCAGCCATCGCTTTGAGAAAATGGTAACGCAATACAGAATCGACAGCAAAAGATTATGGTCTCAACGACGATCCACTGGATATTTCACTTTGTTACTAGTCCTTGTTAATGGTATTATCTTCGCAGGAAGAGCTCTTGCAACCATGATATAATTGATTATTAACTTCGTTTTTATGTCTATCCTCGATTCTTGTTTATATATTATCCTGTCATGATTCACTGAAAGATGTCGATTAAATCTGCCTTCGAAAAAGGGTCGCCGTGTTCAAACATCACGCAAAACAATACAGGTTAAGAAGCTAACAAAGCATTGAAGTGACTACCGGTATTCAACATTGCATGTTCAAGACCTACCTGACCATATGCGACAATTTCGCGCATTCATCATTTTGCGCTCGTCAAGAGGAACATTATTCGGAAATAGAATCTACATACAATAAAACTAAATGAGTTGTCAATTTATATGATCAAATTAGCCACTAGACTATCTCCAATATTACTTCCTAGTAGTGTGCCATAGCCTCCAGGAGGCAAAACCAATGTCCCGACACATGCTCCTGCACACGAAGCAAGAAGGCCTAGCATTCGCGAAAAAGCCAATGTTGATGAAGCCTTTAAAAATAATTTCATTTGTTCCTCTTTGTCACTTTTGGAATTATGTTTGTAAAAAGTTGAATAGGCCAAACGACATTGAGAGACAATGTATTCCGCAAAAAACGCAATGGCGTTGGCACGCAGACACACTACCGCCATTTCTTTGCCTATATCACCTTTCGTCTTTCCACCATTTTCCCCTGTGGAATCGTAATCTCTCTCAAATTTACGTTTTGCCTCTTTGAAAGGATCAATAATGTAGGAATCCGCAACTTGTACAGTACAATTTGCCACTATAATAGACTCCAAGCCTCTCACCACTAGTGAAGTGAGCTGAGCAGTAATTATAGATTCCTTGATTTTCAAGGATATCGAAGCAAAGTCAAAGCGCCGACTCCACTCAGTCTCAGACCAGATCCGCTCCAACATATCAGCTTGCTCTCGAGTCATCGGATCATCCATATCCATTACTTTCCGATCGAGTCGCATAGTTTCATCCAATAAGTCATTGTAATATCCAGCTGTAATCTGACCCAACTGCAGAGTAGACAGACGCACGCAAGTCACTGCCATATTCCGAGGTTTGAACTGATCCACCCAATGCCTTCTATCAGACAGATACACCCGACCAGTCTTAGGATCCAACAAATCTCTTCTTGCAGATGCAGCCAACATGTTGTTCTTGTTGTTGTTCGACGAAAATCCATCACCTTTATAACATCCAATGGAATACTCTGGCGTTGGAACAGCGTACGTTTGCAACTTTCGATCTACATACATTCCCTTGGTACCATTCGCATGAGCATGAGCGTTAGCATCCTTGGAGGCAAAACGATGGTACAAGGTATGAAACCCCATTGCGCTTTTGTTCGACTGCTTGTGAACCTTTGTGACGTGACACAATATTCGTGCTACGAATTTGCAGAGCAAGTGGATGGATGGATGCAGATGCAGATGCAGATGCAGGAGAGTTACCAAGGACTGCACCGGTATCTAATAACACTCTATCGTCGTGTTTTCTATACGGTAATGTGTGTGTGTGTGTGGTTTCACCCAGGGAGTAGAGTAGTGATCTGACTCCTCCTCTAATCTTCATAAACTGCCAACAACTAATATTTCCCAAATGACACGCCATGCAATATATGCAATGAATTCGACGTTCGACCACCGTACTGTGCTGCGCGTGCTGCGTGCTTGCATGATTCCATGTGTACGAGTACCTGTGCGGGCACACATGGTTGAAGCCAAGAGAGGAATACGAGTACATGGTACTAGGAAACTCGTATGTCGTATGGTCGAATCGAATGTATTACTATCAGAATATATCAGAACGTAGACGAAACATATGATTGTCCCCTTCAAATACAAACATTTTTGTTTTTGATTGCTCAATATTTGGAATAGTTGGTGTGCAATCAGATATATAGATATGACGGAGCATTGCAATTTAAGAAATCGTTCAATGACGATAACCTTTCGAGGACTGCTTACGTTGGTGACTGTAATCATATCGCTGGTATGGAGCTGTGAAGCGTTGTCGCCAAACTTTATGGCCAAGAGAGCTTCCAAGGATGCTAGTAGTAGTAGTAGTAGTAGTAGTAGTAGTACTCGCGGCAACGATGTGCCGTATGTGATTATGAAACTAGATCAGAGTGAAGGTCGAGCTAGTTTGAGTGAACAAATAGAAGAAATTAGTGCGATGTGCATCGAGGTATTCTTCAATCCGGATAATAGAAGTGAAGGTGATAATGAATGTCCTCGAATGACGGCTCCATGGAAGGAATTGCAATTGGCTTATCTGCGTAATGTGCAAGGTGGGGATTTGAATATAAGGGCTCGGGGGTTAAGTCTGAGTGGAGGCAAACGAAAGAATGAAATGTTCGTGGTTAGGCGTGTCTATCATACGTCGCAAAAGCGTTCTTCTAAGAAGAGATCAGTTCGTTTAGACGATGTAGTCAATGCAGACTCGTTGATGTCGCTTTTGGAAGAAGGGGGTGAAATTTTTGCAGGAGATGTGGTAGGTTAATATCAAACTTTTCGCCACGAATATATATTTTCGTATGATTAATCTATTTCTTACATAAAAAAGATCGGATTTGGAGAAGTAACGAGCAAACCGTTTGGATTGGGAGCTGGTGATGAAGGTTACCCAGCTTTAGCGGGCACGGATACAATCCGACCAATCATAACTAATTTGGCAGTTCGAGAAGATTGTAGGAGGTTTGGATTAGGGAAAGCGTTGGTCGACACTATTTGCGAATCTGTTACTAAATGGGAAGGTTTTGGTTTCAATGAGGTAGTGTTACAAGTAGAAGAAGATAATGCTGGAGGTATCAAATTCTATAATAAACTTGGGTTTGAAATTGTGTTCACTGATCAAACATGCAGACGGTAAGTTGTACATAAATTAGCGTGTGAAGATGTTTGGACTGCTAATAGTTCTTCGTCTGTTTCCGCAACGTCCAGGTACGATACATCAGGTATATTCTTAAAGCAGTCTCGTATTGCAAAAATTTGTATGAAAAAAGATATCCGAAAATTATCATCCAAATCTGGGTCCATTGATAGCCCTCTTCAACTTTTCAGTGATTTCAGGGAATCTCTATTGACTGGCATCGGTATATGAAACGATCATAAATTTATAATCAAATTATAGACGATAAATAAACTATTTGCCGACGTACGTGTATTGTGATAACATCCTTACTACGTATACGTAGTAATATCCACACGTACTTGTCTCATTGACTTTGTGAAGAAGACAGGGCAGGGGTGCATGTCAGGTGAGTAGTGCACTCTTTATGCTCTTCGGGTTCAATACAGCACAGTGTATTGCTTGAAGCACTTTTGTCGAGTATCTAAATATCAATATGTTGGAAAGTTGGCCAACTATCTTCTAAAGGCCCCAAACATGGACCTACGAAGCATAAATTTATATGACATGAGATACCAGTCAACCTCTGTTAGCGTATTATCACAAAGGCTAATCCAGAGAACAAAACAGCACACAAACCTCATTGTAGGTACCTCCTTAAATATTGTGATACCGTAAAATGTAAAATGATTTGTATAAGAGTGATATTTTCAATGTTTCCCGAGCAGTAGAGCGGGATACCCCCATGCAGATAAGTCATCCTCCTCTTGACACCAACCTCCAAGTTATTGTACATTCCACCAACGTGCCATCAAGTGCTTTTGACAAACTACAAACGATACGGACTTTTCTTCTCTCGACATATTTCAGAAAAGACTTGCATATCTTTTGATCCACCTCTTCCAACTGCAGTGCCATGTCTCCACCCACCACGTGATTGTCAACACCATCTACACCAGTATGAAAACACGCTTTCGGACCATCAACAACTGCTACTGCCGATTTCCCCTCTGAATATAAAATTAGGAGATCATCTAACACTACTGTCCGCTACCCTTTCGTTTTCCTTCGAGATCCTCATCCACTCACTATGATTCACACTCTTTCTTCAACGTACATTGCGCATTCGACATAGTGATAAGTATTGTTGCTATTTTAAAATTTCTAAATTAGCCAACTTGACACGCGACGAAATCCAAAATTCCAAAAAAATGTGTCTGAGTCTCAGTCTCATCCCATCCACATCCCATGACACATCCACTTGACCAAACCACATTGCCCCATCCAAATCCCATTACCATCCATCCATCCATCTATACAACAAACAAACAAACAAACACACACACACACACATGCCACGTGAAATCATAACTCTACAAGTAGGCCAATGCGGCAATCAAATCGGAGGCGAATTCTGGAAACAGCTATGCCGCGAACATGGAATTCAACCCAACGGCATCCTTCAACCGAATCTCATCTCCAACAACAACAACAACAACAACAGCTCCTCCTCCTCCACACCAGCATTCATCGACGTGGACGATCGCAAGGACGTATTCTTCTACCAGGCAGACGACGAACATTTCATCCCACGTGCCCTCCTCATCGATTTAGAACCTCGAGTCGTGGGTAAATTAAGTCAACTGAGTGAATACCGTGATTTGTACAATGCCGAGAACGTGTTTGTAGCCAAGGAAGGAGGTGGGGCTGGTAATAATTGGGCCAGTGGATATCGGCAAGGTGAGGAGCACAGTGAGGTGGTTCTGGATATGATTGATCGTGAGGCGGATAATTCGGATAGTTTGGAGGGGTTTACCGTGTGTCATTCGATTGCGGGTGGGACCGGGAGTGGGATGGGGAGTTATTTGTTGGAGAAGTTGAATGATTGTTTTCCGAAGAAGTTGATTCAGACGTATTCGGTGTTTCCGAATTGGGATCATGCGCAGAGTGATGTGGTGGTGCAACCGTATAATTCGATTTTGACGTTGAAGCGGCTTGCGTTGAATGCGGATGCGGTTGTTGTGCTGGATAATACTGCGTTGAATCGTATTGCAGTGGATCGGTTGCGTTTGACGAATCCTTCGGTGGATCAGATTAATTCGTTAGTGGCGACGATTATGGCTGCGAGTACAACGACCTTGAGGTATCCAGGGTATATGAACAACGATTTGATTGGTCTTGTTGCCAGTCTTATCCCGACTCCTCGATGCCACTTTCTCATGTCTGGTTACACGCCTCTTGTACTCAAAGATGCTCAAACCTCTGCTGTTCGTAAAACTACGGTACTGGATGTCATGAGAAGACTTATTCAAACGAAAAATATCATGGTTTCTGTGAATGCACGAACAGGTTGCTATATAAGTATTCTCAATATTATTCAAGGAGAAGTTGTTGATCCAACTCAAGTTCACAAAGCCTTGCAACGGATAAGAGAGCGCAAACTTGTAAATTTTATTCCGTGGGGACCTGCTTCTATACAAGTTGCTTTGGCGCGGAAGTCGCCATATATCGAGACACCGCACAAGGTATCTGGATTTATGTTGGCGAATCACACGAGTATGGCAGATTTATTTAGTAGAAGTCTATCTCAGTATGACCGGATTCGTAAACGAAACGCTTTTCTCGATAATTATAGGAAGGAACCGATGTTCTCGGATGACCTAACCGAATTCGACTCCTCGAGGGAAGTTGTTCAAAATTTGGTTGATGAATATAAAGCATGCGAACGCCCAGACTACGCTACTTTCGGGACTGAAATAGAAGAAAGCTCCTCCGAGAATAGACAAAAAGTTTACTGACGATTTCGAAGTTATAAATATATTCCTAATTCATGTAGACTATGATACGGATAGATCTTCCGTGCTCAACTGTTTGAAAACTTGACCCCAGAAATATAATAGACTCCTGATATCTCGGCCATTTTCTCTGTCTGTTACTTAAAACATAACAAGACATTCTCGCTTTGTTGATGTCTCCGAAATCTCAGCACTTTCGTTATTATCGTGGTGGGATGCACTCAACAACGGCTCGCTACGATCATATTCTCCCGTAAATAGTTTCTCCCATGTATTTCCTTTTCGATACACGATGGTTCCACCCGCTATAAGTATGACAGATAAAAATTTATCATAAGAAGCGCTCTGTTCGTCCGGAAATCCAGGAATCACGTAAACAATGCTGCAAATTGGAATCATTATTGACATTGAAAACCAAAGCAAGTCTGTTGTCGAAGGGACTTCAACGACAATGTAGAGTAAGTAGTTATAGAATATATTTGAAATCAAGAATATGTTAACATAAGTCTGACTGTAGTCTGAACAATCGTCATCTGGAAAGCATGTGTCTTCGATGGTACCAGTTCCACCAAAACAGTCAAAGCCATCTGATAAATCGTCAGGTAAATCATCGATCGCTACCGTTGGATCTTGCAACAATCCAAAAATGGGTGTCAATATACAGGCGAAAACAAGTTGCCATTTTGACGTTAATGCATATATAAAGCCGTGATCAACGGTTCTATATGCTGAACTTTCGTCCGTGAGAATTTTGCCTTTCTCAAGAGTAGAAAAATAAACAGGCACAGCACACAACAGCAAAGCAAATGCCCAACTAAGCTGTCGATCTGATGTTTCAGAATCATGCTTATAATCACAAATATGTGATCCGTTTTCATCGAGCGTCTCATCCCCTTCGCAAGACTCCCTGTCATTATATTGATCACAAAATTGGCAATAGTCATCAGTTGAGTACTTCGAAGAAGTCAGACACTCTTCACTTGATTCGCTGAGAAATCCGAGCGATACGATAGCTCCAAATACGATAGTTATTGCTCCGATATATTTTCTATTGTCATGACCCCTCTGCAGTTTTTGGAACCGATCTAGAACCAAACTTACTGGAATAACAAATTGCGTCAATAAAATCACAAGATTCCCAGGTAAATAAGTATTCGAAAAAACAGTCAGGAGCATAACTAATGCGTCTAGAAATCCAATGAGAACAATTCTTCTGTCATTATTTATAAAGACCTCCTTGAAAGATAATGTTTCACTTTCACCAGGTAGACATCTTTTGTATACCATATAGATGGTTATGAGAAAAAAATTTCTTGTAGTTATTAGCATGTTTACCATCAATGGATAATTGTACTGGAATACGAAAGAAAAGATTGAGATAAACTCTTTTTAAAGACCTCAATAACTTCCAGAAAGGAAGGACGCTTACCATTGGAATCGTCTGCAACTTCATAAAGATCTTAGAAAGAGAACCAAATCCAACCAAGAGAAATACCATGAGGTTTGGCCTCCCTGAAAGAAAATCAGACAGCATTTTAAGTAATTAATTTTGATCCAGATTCTAGACTTCTTCTCAACGAAACCACAGGTAAAAGAGGTTGGGGCGGTGTGTCCATGTTGCAAGATGGAATTTGTCCCGCATCCCTGATTTGTTACAGCTTTTTGCTTTCTCTGGATCGTGCGTGGATTGTTGTAGTTTAGCTTTCTTGTCTGTGTTTGTTTCTACGCCAATGTTCGTTTATGACACTTTTGGAGACATTTTTCTTAATTGAGAGATTGAAACGCGAATCTTCTAGACTATGGACTATGGACGTATCCTATGTACACATGAACGTACATACGTACATGATAAATCTCGCTCGGCGAGAAGATTCTGAATTCTGATGCATAGTAGAAAATACAATTATCGGTATGGAGTAGGAGTATGGACTATGGAATATGGACCCGAAAGAAAATTGCAACTGAAAAATAGCAGTACTTCGAAGTATGAAACATGAAACATGGGATTTTATATTAAATTGCACCTGTCCATCATCATTTATTTTGTTTAACGTTTTACGATGTGTCCAAAACCTGATCTAAATCTGACCAACGCAACCGATTAAGCATTTATATTTACAAAGAGCCACAATATTGGGGCAATAATCAAAAATAGTAGTGATTGTTGTGAATCTCACATGGAACTTAATTATTTTCTGGAATTTTAAATGTTCGTCTCTTCCAAAGAGAGGCATCCTTGATTTTGGAATCTTGACTCGCGTCTCGAGTGGGGCCAACGGAGTATGAATATTTTTCAACTGACTATGTTAATTTTTTTAAACTGTATGCTTTTATTTTATTAACTTCTACTCTTGTACCAGGTATAAATTACTTTGCA
>Ga0115008_10003775_pt1 | contig 12536 bp, 12 predicted proteins | sample FraStrMetagenome_FD_87164 | JGI IMG/M metagenome (GOLD analysis project Ga0115008, IMG submission 87164) | Marine eukaryotic phytoplankton communities from Arctic Ocean - Fram Strait ARC3M Metagenome | ecosystem: Environmental > Aquatic > Marine > Oceanic | place: Fram Strait | collected...
TTCCCTATTTGACCTAATTTTCTCGTAGGAAATTACGTAGAGCTAACTAGTGGTTATTTCAAAATATCTCAAGTTCTATTGAATTACATGCATTAAAAATTTACAGATACATCAATAATAATATGATAAGGAGTCTGGAGTACTTAGAATGGTGAAAATTGTGTTTCTAGAAGTGAAGTTATAAAAATTAGTCAAAAGTACTTAAGGGTTAATGGTGTTATTGCTGCGGAATCATAATGAAAAGTAGAGGTGGTCGCATTAAATTTTTGCTGTGTGTGTGGATTTTTGTGGGGCTTATTTTTTGCGCATCGCGCACCCAATTTCCACCTAACGGATCTAAAACACAACTTTTTAAAAGACTATTTCTCACCATCGTGGCAAGCTATCGCTTTTTTTTGAAAAGTCTCTCATGAAAAGATAAAAGATCAGAGATGCATGACTGATTGAACGACTTTTGAAAGATAGTTTATCACCCCAAAAAATCATGCACTATTTGCCCTAAATTTCTCGTAGGATTCTACGTAGACTTCTGAGTGGTTATTCTGAAGTATTTCATTTCCTCCGTAATTTCCTAATTACTAATTACGATTAATTTTTAATTTACAGAAACATCAGACTGAAAACAAGAAAGTTGGAAGAATCCGGTGTGAAGTCCAGGAGTGGTGGTAATTGTATTGCAATTGAATTATTTTAGCTGGAGCCACGCCAATAGCAACTGCAATTACTCCAACCCACACCAATAGCACTCGTTCCTAATCTTGCAACTTCCCTGTGTCGGTGTATCAGATAGGCCCCATAAGTCAGTAGTTGGTGAGACCACTTTGGTCAACATATAACTAGGATTCTCGCCATGATAAAACCCGCAGCTACAGCCTCTCTTGCCTAATGAAACGCAACAAAGTAGGTATATTTTGTGAACGTAGTTGGGTCATCCTTCTTAATTACTTCCATAGGTTCCCAACTATCGTCTTCACAACATTCCCACGAGATAAGTACATCAACCTTCCCTTTCCGGTTTTTTCTTTCGACCAACGATAACACTTGATTTCCTCAAACGTCCATCTCTCAACATCGTCTTCGTCATCCTTGTTACGCATGGGGACCAGTTTCTGATACGATAAAATTCGGTTCTTTCCATTGGAAAACTCAACCGGTCGTCGTCCTCACTGATTTGTTCCTTAATCACAGCTTTCTCTGTTGCTTGTTTTCGATGTGGTAACGTTTAGAGTCAAATCGGTGATCTAATTCGTTGTCGATGAGATCAAATTCGTGTGGGTAAATTACTTGAGTTTCGTGATCCTCCCCTTTATCTGCAAGCTTATCTCCTTCAACGAATGGTCCATCTAGAAATGGGACATCATTAGTGCCACTCCCCTTGAGCTTGATATCAAGTTCATCCACGAAAGTTGCGTTGGGATGGTCCTTGCGAGCGGATCTGATGTTACTGCGCACGATGAGTTCGTTATCTGCCGTTAGAATCCAACTACACGCGCCATCTCTATGATGGAGAGCTCGGCCATACCATTTACTGGGCTTCTCATTTCCTCCTTCGACCGAAAAGTTATAGTTGTAATCCTGGTATAGAATATCTTCGTTAAAACGAAATTCCGTGAGGAGCATTACATTGCCAATCCCCCTTTAGCCTTGGTGAGTGGCGGGAAGTTGTCTTCATTGCTGCAATTTGCTCGATAATTACGTAAATCAGCAGTATGATACATCACTCTTAACCAACCCCTAGGATCTACTTTTGCTTCAATCATAATCTTGGTATTTCTTGTTCCCAAAGGGCTTGATCACGTTCAAATTGGTTTTGCCCCGGATGATATGGTTTGAAGAAGTTAACTTTAAGCCAAAAACGTCTCATATATTCGTTCCAGGTTGCGCTCGTTTGCGTTTTTGAATTATCTCTTGTCACGAAACAGGAACACCTTCTTGATGGAAGAAGTCTAGCATAGGTTCTGGGCAACAATTTGACTTCATTCCATGTATAGAGCGATACTTGGAGTCAATTCCAACAAATCCTTGGGCGCAGTTATATCCTTCGAAACTGGTAGCCTTTCTTTAGGTGGAAACTCCAATAGTTTAATATTCACCTGTTGGTTGTCCTTTTCGTCATCATCTTCCGTTGTCACTTTATTTGCACGTCGATAGAAATGTTTGGATCGTCCAACTTTCCCTCATTTAATAGCCTTAGTTCGGAGATCCAAAACTGACTTATCAAAAAAAAATCTTGTCACATTGGTTTTTGATCGCCGTATAATCATCATCTTTTATACCACCTAAGAAAGGTCTATTTCTGTTTCTCGGTCAGGCCTTCATCACAGTCATCCAACTGTGTAGAAAGAAGTCAAATCCTCAAGGTGAGTTATAATGTAGCTCTAATTGTAACACTTCGTTGAGCACAGAGGTACCATAGACCGTAGACGTATGTGGCTTCGAACTGCTCTATGAATTAATGCCACGCATATCCCTTTCCTGAGGACGTAAGATACTCAGATGGCTTGACTCGAAAAGGCTCATTAGCATCAATGGCCGTCGAAGTAGACTTTCTCAAAATCAAATCGGATATGTGTATTGATTTGCAAGACTTCGGTTTTTGGCAAGCAATGGTGATGTGGCTGAAACAGTGCTGAAAGTGATCTATGTGAAGGTTGGGAATGAAGATCAACAAGCGTGAACGCTAAAAATTTAGCGTGAAAACCCAATTCAGGAAAACAATAGTTGCCGAACGTTTGCGGCGGGGACGAACTAACACTCAACGTTGAGTGTAAGAATAGCTTATCAGTTATCAGGATAGTCAGGGTTGACATCACTACCAGAACGGAAAGAAAGTTCTCTAAGAGGACTTCATAGCATGGGCATGGTACACCATGACCGAGAAAAGGATTCGAATTGAACCCGTATAACAGATGTGTCGCAAAGAAAATGAGCAATGAGAAACAATACACAATCGCCTGGTACGTGTAAGTATAGTATCACACGTTGATCCACAAGAGGTTGAATAAGTTGTCAGCATAATATAGAAGAATTTTCCGGGACTAGTGATCGAAACAGGGAAGAACTTTTTAGTATGGAACTCATCGGAATCAGAAAAGAAAAAGCTAAAGTGGTACAATACCTAAGGATCATGATTGAAGAGTTTGAAGAAAACATGAAATAGGCGAGAAGTTTGACAGAACATATCCTCACCCTGCCGCTATATGATAGTTATTTACAGTGAAGCCGGATACGAATCCCCTAGAAGCTACCGGGGGACATAGACCGGAAGATTGTAGCGAAATTATTTTTTGGGTCATGAAACGGGGAAGACCAGGTATAGAGCCCACAGTGGGGTTCCTAAGCTAGCGAGTGAAGCAATAAACGACTGATGTGCTTTATAAAACAGACAGTAGAGGATGTACGAATTATAGGGGTGGATAACCTTTTGAACATGGTTGTTATGATCAACTCCGCTCGCGTAGAACGAGCAAACATGCGTAGCATGACTGGTCGGCTTATATCGTTTGGAACTGGCATCGTTGACCAAAACTTAACTAGCGAAAGATGAATACAAGGAGCTCAACCGAAAACAGAGCACGTAGGCACAAGTGAATATATGCCCACGGCTATATTTTGAGTTATTTATGGAAGCGCAAGGTTACAAATCGAAGACCGTACTGGCCAAAGAAAACGAATCAGAAATCCAAAAGTTAACAAATGGGAAGGACTCATGCATATCTAACTCGAAGCATGTGGCAATAAAATGCTTCTTGATCACTGATGGAACTAAAAATGGAGACATAACTGTTAAACATTGTCCGACTGGCACCTAACTTCATGTCGAAACTATTGCAGAGATCGCTATTCACAACTTCTAGGAATGTAATAGGAACACATGAGTACGTTATTCACACGTAGTAATACAACCGAGGAGCATGTTTGAGAAAGCGGGGTATCTAAGACGACTAGAAGAAAGACGAATGCAGAAGATGTTCGAGCAACGAGAGCCTTTCGCGAACAAAACTTAAGTGTCAGCGAAGGGAGAAATCCGCTTTCAATAGGTTAGGACAAGAATTTTGAAGTTTTTTATTGTAGAAAAGTGATTCTTGTTCACATCCTTGCTGGACTCATCGCCCAATGGCAACGGAGAGGAACATTCAAAAAAGTTTTTTTTCTAACAGGCACGTACAATGAAAGCGTTGCCGCTATTGTTGTCGAAGTTTCTTGTTGTTCTTGCTTTTGATATCGACTTGTATCGGCTAGATTTATGTAATTCGCAATTCGAGACTGTACCATATTTAGTAAATCTTGTACCATGATGAAATCTAATTGGAATTTTTACAGCCGTCACACGCGCACTTTGCACTGCATGATACTTAAAGAGTGTACTCGTGGTGTCCATTATCTTGACCGTTCCTCATTATTTGTTATTTGGCAACTTCGCCTATCAAGAACCACACTATTAATAATATATCTACCCTGTAATTGAATTACGCCCAATACACATGTGTTAAATCTAAAGTCTGACTGCGTCCAGTGCCGCGCACGCGAATAGCAAGCTCGACATCATTGCCATTCTTCAGATCAGAAGAATCCCAATTATCATCATCGAGAAGAGTAAATATCTCAACTACCCTCTGTAATTGTATTATTTCCGAGAGAAATTTCTCCTTATCCCAAGTTGTGATCTTACCATTAATGGCAAAGTCAAATTTGAAACTTTCGGGCATTGCTTCTTGGATAGTAGCCTTGAGCTCACGAATATTGGCATCTTCTGTATCGTTATCATCATAAATGTAACTTGTATCGACAAGTTTCTCATGTAGCTCACGATGGAAAACATTGGTTTCCCCTCCTATCTTACCTCGTAGATTACGATTTCCATCCACATCCATGCCTTCAGTACGGGGGTTATATGCTTGCCCCCCCACAATTTTAGCGTTTTTCCACGTATGGATTTTGAGCATTATAATGCCTTCCTTAACATCTTTCAAATCCAGCACGAGCCACCCTGAGTATTCATCACCTATAACACCCGATCGAATGTCGTTATGGCCACTTAATAAACAATTATTAGAGTTTTCGCGATGGCACGTATCACTATCAATTGTGCCATCACAAAATCCGTTATATCCATTCGCAAACCAATATGACCCTGGTACAATGTCAGATGAAACAGATTTACGGCTCACATCTAGTTCTGAAAATTGAAACTCTGACAACTTGCGATTCGAAACAATAGATATCACGTCTATTTCACCATCTGGCACCTGCAATGAAGGATTGGGAACATTCTTTCCCTCATAAACAAGTTCTCCAAATTCCATTTTTTCCCCATCAGGATCAGGGCGAGCGATAGAACGAATACTTGTTTGATCAGGATTAGCTCTCGGAGTGAATTCAGTCCTTGCGGTCAGAGAAACATTGCAAACTCGTTTCGGAAGACGGTCATCATCCATGCATGGGCCAGGGGCATCTTTAACAGCATCGTGAATTCGCTTGTAGTGGTCGGTGACGTGCCAATATTCATCACGGAGAGGGTGACCCTCTGTTATCGTGACGTCACTCCACTCAGACAATGCAATATCCAATGCTGATAATATTATCATCGCGTAAGCCCGGGCATCAGCTTGATGAGATCGAACACCTGGATGCCAAGATGCACGTCCAAGGACATAGGGTGCTTGTTTTGCAACAGGAGTAAAATCATCCCGTTCAACCCAGCATTGCGATCTATATTTATTGTTCGGCTGTCTACAGGCCTGATTAAAGTCAGGACTACATTGAAGATATTGAAGTGCCCAGGGAAGCGATTTTGCCTGTTCATCACTTGTTGTGAGAGGGAAATCAGCAAAACTTCCCCTCCTACCAATGTCCGCATGATAATGCTTGTGGGCATGGAGGTGAAAACTGCCTTTGTCATGATAACTGTCTATTATCACGGGTGCACGATCCATTAACAATCCTTGACGAACAAAGAGATCGAGACTGTAAACATCCTTTTCCGTCCTGTTGTGTTGCATAGATATGAATTACGAGTTGATAATCATTCAAAAGGTGTGCAAAGTATATGAAAATATTTCAAACGTACATTGATGAGTCCCAAATCAAAAAATCAGTTTCTGGCCCAAGGATATCTTTTGCTCCCAAGGACGTTTGTCCAGTACCAAGACCCCCATATCCAACATTCCTCGCAGTGAATTTAACTCCTAATTTTTCAAACACCGGCGCCAGTAGTGTACCAATCTGAATTGTATAAGACTGTACAAAATGATTTCCATGTCCAGCCGCTGCACTATGACCACCCATCGCTACATTGAACGAATCATTCGTCATGATAGCATGTGTCAACCTCTTCACAAGACCATGAAAGCTATTCTTGCAAATCCAGCCACCCATTCCTACCATCGTATCCAAGAACGATCCCTCATCCGTTTTCTCATCACAATCAACTATCTCGACATGAAACATATTCTTTCTAATCCTCTTCCTCTCCACTTCATTCTCAACCACCGAGCCATCTTTCCCCACTCCATATTCCGTATAAATCGCCTCCTTGGTACGCTCCACGAGCTGCAACGCTTCATTCAGAAAATGATTCACGTAAACTGCATCCCCTTGCCACGCCTCTGCCGGAAACTCATCACCGGGAATATCACGATTGGGGAACGCCGCACAGTAATCGCCTGCTGGTCTCACTTCTTCGTTTCCATCATAGAATTTCCATTTACCCCATTTTTCTGTGAGGGCATCGTCTTCGGATATGAAACGATGATCCACTGACCGTTCTGTCGTTGCTGCTGCTACGTATGTGGATACGATGGCGATGCATGCTAGGGTGAGGTGACGAGTCAGCATGATGGGATGGGTTGTTCCTATCGTTTGTGTGTTTCTTCGATGTATAGGTATAAATAACAACGAAGTGTAGTGATGGAGTATGCGAAGTGCAAAGGATGTTGTAGGTTCGGTTGTAGAGAGTAGAGAGAGTAGAGCATATATTATATTGGTGTATCTCTGATAAAAGTTCCGTCGACACGCGTCGGGCGAGTTAGAGAGAGAGAGAAACCAAATTCGGTCGTGCGATTTGCGATCTTTGAATCTCTGTGATGGACATGGAAGATATCGTTTTCAGGATAATTTAGCTCATTAACAGTTATAGTGCTCATACGTGTAAATGTACAGTCTTTTATCGTTTAGCACACTGACTTTGAGTCTTTGAGTGAGGTCTCCGATGATTATCGAGGTCGCGAGTCGCGAGTCACGAGCCATACCTTGGTATACTTGAGCGTTCCCAATTTTTGCAAATTCGAAATATAGGATGCTATATGAAAACCAACACGTTTTCATCGCAAGTACGTAGATCTAGATTATAAGTTTATATCAAATCAACCTACAACATCATGAAACGATCCAATGTAACTGCTGCTGCTGCTGCTGTTGCGTCAGTCTGGGCAACGGTTGGTCTCGTTTCGTTTACGTTGGCATTAAATCCACCATCAAATATGGTGGATTATCTGCGAGTTTGTACGGAAGATGAAATGGAGCAGTTCCCGGCATCGTGTAAATTAATGAGCATGGATAAGGCAGATGTGGTGGAACAGTTATCGAATATGCATATGTTACATGTGAATTCATATGATCGGGAGGGCGAAGGGATTGATTTTGAAACTGATGTCAATTATTCCGCCAATATGCGTTTGCGACGGATGGACAGTGTTAATTATGATCGTAGTAGTGGTACTACTGCGAGTGATAGTCACGGAAATGTTCGTAGCAGTCCGGACTCGAACCAGCCTGTTCCCGTTCGAGGTTCGAGCAGTTTGCCCGTGGTTACAGCCCATGGACTTGGAGATTCGTGCTTTAATGAAGGTTTTACAGATTTTACGGAGCAAATTGGTGATTACCTTCAAACGTATTCCGTGTGTATTCCAACAGGTGAAACCAGAGAAGAAGATGTATATAATTCTTTCTTCATGGGGATGGAGAAGTCTGTCGACGTTTTTGCTGAGAATATTTTGAATGACCCGAAACTGCAAGGAGGATTTCACGCCATAGGGGTATCACAGGGGAATATTCTCATTCGTGGTTACATCATCAAATATATACATAAGGAAGGGTACCCAAAAGTTCACACCTACATGTCAATAAGTGGTGTTAATGCAGGAGTAGGGGCTTTTCCTTATTGCGGGCCAGACGAAGATGGAAATTTTACGGACGTTTGTGGTAGCCTCAATGAATTCATAACCGATATCTACTATCACGACATGTTTCAGGACAATATCTTACCAGCTGGATATTGGAGAGAACCTAATGCAACATACACAGAGGAGTATCTAAACAATTGCACACTAGCGCAGTGGGGTAATGAAGGAGATGTATATAATGAAACGTATTTTGATAATTTTCAAGAACCGGATCAATATGTTTGGGTACTAGCTGAAAAAGATTTAATTGTATGGCCGGTAGAGGGAGAACATTGGGGAGGCATGGATCCTGATAGCCCTTACACGGATCCAGTGCCCATGGAGGAAATGCGTTGGTACAAAGAAGATTTGTTCGGTCTACGAACGGTAGACGAAAATGGTCTGAACCACTTTGAGTCCTTCGATGGAGCACACACTGGTTGGAGCGACGAAGAGCTTGAGTATTGGCTTGAAACGTATTTTACATATATATAGGTATAGAGAGGTACAGATAGAGTTGGCGCCCTTTGCCGCGTTGATTTTTGTCCAGATTTACGGAGATTCAAGTAGTCTTCACCCTTAATTAGCTAGTTTTAAGACTTGGTTGAACATTATCATCCAAACCTCGCATTGGATACATCATCTTGATTGCTTTTATGTCACATTAACCAGCTATGCCCACCACCCGTGGATATCAATCAGACAGGGTGGTGACAGTGTAAATACTGCTCACCTTCCAGACCCAGATTTACCATACAGTATCCGATGTTCAAGTCTAATGACACTGCAATGGAGAATATTTAGTTGGCTTTGGAAAAGTTTCGCGTCGTATTTTGGCGTAATCAGCCCAATTTATCATGTTTTTGATTTGGGAGTAGACTTAATCAAGAAGTATGTCTGAAAGATTACGTTTACTGTTCGTTTTCCAAAGTACATTTAGTTAGACTTTCCAAGAATAGTATCGCCCATTTGTAGGTTGACATCTCTAGGTTTTTGACTCATGCTTATGCGTTGGATTTCATTCTTTACACGATGCATCACTTCTGGTGCACTTCTAAGCTTTAATGAATTGACTTTATCTGTAATGCCTCTCATCGTCTTTTGTTCCCATCCTCCCAAGCCAACCATCTGTTCAATGTACGTGCTTCCGGGCAATAATGGACAATCGGATGTCAAACGTAAGACAACAGTGATACCATCATTCAAACTACAAATCACACTATCAATGCTTCCATACTTATCATATGAAGCTTGGGTTGGAGTATACTCGATTTGAACAAGATGTTTTTGGCGAAGTAACTCAATTTGGTGAACTCGTTGGATGTTTCCACGAATCCGAGCTAAGGTTTCGCGTGCAATAAATTTTATTTGTTGATGTTGTTGTTGAAGCATTTGAGTAGAACTTAACTTAACATTAGGGGCACTGGCTTTCACGATTTCATCCAGTTCAGATGACGTGATCACAGCACTCTTGATGGCATCATCGCTTGATTTGATGAAGCCCTGTTCACCTACCATACGCGCATTGAACACTCGAAGGGGATACTTGTGGCGGTTTTGCCACTCACCACTTTGCTGCTGAAGCTGTATTGCTAGCACATACATCTTATTGGTATCATCATCATCCGAGTATGGATGTAATCCAATATGCACCTCCAACATTTTTCCATTGTTACCACAATTTACGGCTTCCGCCGCAGGGGCATGATCAACGATATCAACTTTTTTCAAGGAAATCCCACTCAAATGCTCCATTGTGGCACGAACTTCATCATACCAATTTGCCATTTTACGCAATTCTTCGATCTTTTCTTGGACATCACGGACTTCCTGTCGTACATCCTCAACATCGCGATTAACAATTTCGTTACCTCCTTGCATAGATTCAATCTTTTCAGTCAAAGCCTTCTGCTCTTCATTAATCTGTTGAATTTGCGATTGTAATTTTTGAATCGTCGCAGCCCTCTCTGTCTTCTGTGCAAGTAAAACTTTAGTCTCATTATCCAACTCTAATTGTTGCTTGGATAAGTACTCGGTATCTTCGTTTTCTACTTCGTCCACATCATTCATATCCATAGTCATATCACCATCATCATCCTTCGAAACTTCCAAATCACGCAACATAGAACCCAATTCCCCCTCCTGCGAACAAATCACATGATATCTACTAAGCAAAGCTTCGTAACGTACCACGACATCATCTACACTGGTACGAATATCACCTAAACATTTTCTTTGTTCCTCCACAGCAGCATCCAAATCACATTCCGGCCATGAATTTTCATCATTATCATCATCTACTTCCTGCGTTACACACTGCGTAACCAGCTCCATAATTCGGTGCCGTATATACTTCTCTCGTGCTGCAAGGTACCGCGCCTTAAGTTCATGGAACTGTCGTTTATGCTGTTTACGGATGGAGTCAGCATCATGATCAGATTTGGATTTGTTGGCGTAGGCGTTGGTGAATCCGTGCAATTCGGCGAGCGCTTCTCGTAATTTACCGCTTGTAGTATTCGTCGTTGCCATTCTGGTGTATGAGTGTGTTCGGATGTGAAGGTGACTGTGACTGTGACTGTGACTGTGAATATTTTCTAAAACATGAATGGATTGTTTGAATATGAGATTTTCCGTTCCCAGCCGTTTGTTCGTTTGGGTTTGGGCCGTTGTTCCGATGCTGTCAGTGGTCGATTGTGGTTGTGGAATTTCGGAACCAATGATATGACCGTTAAAATATAGCTAACTTGTGGTCGCACTTCAACCTTCGCACAGTGCGACCTCCTACCAGATACCAGTTACTTGTTACTCACGCCCTCCCATCCCTTGTGTGTGAATATTGGCGGTGTTTCCGAGCAATCTCTCTTGCAAGACGATCCAATATACTACTACTACTACTACTACTACATCCGCAGACAGCTAAGGTGAGTACCGTCACATCGTATAACGACATCCTAACGGAATGAGCAAGTAAAGTTAAAAATGAAGTGGTTGTTAGAAGAATGGCTTTCAAAGGATTTGATGCTTGAGAGAAGAACTTCAAGTTGTTGGAGTAATTAGTAGCTAAAATGACGACTGCACGTTATGCGATTTGGTCTCACCCCTTGTTGACTAATTGTATGCTAATAAAGCAGGGTAAGATATCATAACAGAATGGATGCCGAAAAAGTGACCGAATTGCGTAAGAAGCGTACCTTCCGCAAATTTACCTTCCGTGGAATTGAGCTTGATCAGCTTCTTGACCTTTCCAATGAGGAGCTCATGTCCCATGTTACTTCGCGTGCTCGTCGCCGTATGTCCCGTGGTCTTAAGCGTAAGCCTATGGCTCTTATCAAGCGTTTGCGTAAGGCTAAGAAGGAGGCTGCTCCGGGAGAGAAGCCCCGAGGTATTAAGACCCACCTTCGTGATATGCTTATCGTACCTGAAATGATTGGAAGTATTGTAGGTATTTACAACGGTAAAATGTTCTGCGGTGTTGAGATGAAACCAGAAATGGTTGGCATGTACTTGGGAGAATTTGCAATCACATACAAGCCTGTCAGGCACGGAAGGCCTGGTGTCAGTGCTGCACATACAACTCGGTTCATTCCTTTGTAAAATCATGCTTGGATTAAATTAAAAAAAAATTCAAGTGTTTTTAAACGTTTGTAGACAGAGCATTTTTCAAAGTCATGAGTTATTGTAAAGACAGCATACGAGTAGATTTATGAGTTTCGTAGCAAATTGGTGTTGAAAAAGCAATATCCGGTCATTAAATTGCTGAGCCATAGGGATGATTTATATCATTAGATGATAGTTAAGAAGAGCTACTTTTGATAGGCTTGTCCCAATATTGTTGAATAGTTAAAAAGTCGCTCTCATTTGTATGTACAGGGAGAGATCAAAACGTTATCGTCAGAGTTTTGAAGCTCTATACGGTTGTTATCCTATTGATTACTTTACCGTTGTTACGGAAGACAACGAAGTGTCACCTATCGCCGCCAAAGCTTCTAAGATTCCGCCACCAGCTTAATTGTTCACTTTGACTTTGTGTCGAAGTCTCGATCGTCCGACGATAGCAATTTCTCAGCTGTACACAGTGCGCTTTTTTCTTCTAAAATTAAGTAGATATACAGTTTACGTCCGAAAATTCTTTGCATGTCTCCTTTTATTTGCGGCCAATTCTAATGCGTGGTAATTTTTCGAAAGAAAGTCACATGATTATTACACGCTTTCGGGATAAGTCCAAATCGAAATTTCTAGGATCGGGTTTAAAGTGCAAGTAAGAAAAAGACATAATACGGATTTTAATTTTTGTTTCACCTTCGCACTAAGATGTAATTACAACTGAATTTCAATTGCAGTTGCACATGATTTAGCAATGTATACCAAAAAAAA
>Ga0115008_10003777_pt1 | contig 12532 bp, 11 predicted proteins | sample FraStrMetagenome_FD_87164 | JGI IMG/M metagenome (GOLD analysis project Ga0115008, IMG submission 87164) | Marine eukaryotic phytoplankton communities from Arctic Ocean - Fram Strait ARC3M Metagenome | ecosystem: Environmental > Aquatic > Marine > Oceanic | place: Fram Strait | collected...
GTTCTTTCATTTCTAATTTTACCAAAATTTTTATGTTCTCTCTCGAGAGTGAGATAGAGAAAATACTTTACATTAAAGTTTAAGCGAAAAACCGACCCATACCAGAGAAAAATCGCAAACAGCAGCGCTAGACCTTTCCAGACTTTAAAAACACCACACAATGAAGCTGTTAATCTTTAAAAAAAACGTCTAAAAAAATCGTATTAGTCGAAGAGAATTTTGGTTTTCCCTCATACCGAGTAGTAATCATACCGGTACATGTAGCTAGACTTTTTACGTACACACATGTATACGTCTGAGGGATGTGTGAACTAGCGTGAGGGGTTAAGGTAATGGGAAAATAACTTTCCAATACATTCACTTCATTATCAATTTACTAAATATGAAATTCCATCTTACCCTTTATCTAACCTACCGGTAGACAAATATAATTGAGCAAATATTGAGTAAGGATTTGTTCGCGGTGTGGTCTTGATGATGAAATATACGATAAAAAATCTTTCGTCGATAAAACTATTGCTGCTACCGATAGTCCTTTCCTGATCCAGTGACTGAAAATGGGAATCCTTTTCTGATCCAGTGACTAAAAATGGGAATGACTACGTAATGAATTTGTTACGTGTAAGAGTACAGAATAAAGAAAGCCTTTATCTAACATCCAGAAAGACAAGATTGATCTTGATAAATTTGAGCTTTACTTTGAACGTCCAACGATAAGGAGTTAACTAGGCAACAATCAAATGAACAGAGCTTGAAATGAATGACTCAATCAACACAGAAGAAAATAGATATGTCGGTACACACTTACGATCAAATGATGGAAAGGGGTTAGGATTACTTTTATACCCAAGTGGATCGAAATGTTGGAAATGTGAATGAAATCTATTTCCAGCCCATCATAAGATCATTGAATGAGAAGATTTGAAGTGCGTCATCGTCGAGGTAGATTTATCTAAGTTACTTGCGTAGTGCAATGTGCTTCTTTGAGCCACCTTTCGATGGATTTCATATGGATGAGGCTTATATCATGATGTCAGAAACGATAACCTCGTCTTACTCGAAGGAATATGTTGAAATTTTTATACTTACTTTGTTCAATTCCTTTTCTAGAGTTCTAAATAATGCAATATCACTATTACAAGATTAGATGTAAACTTTGTCCTAGTTCAAAAGCAAGGAAAATGATGATGCATATTGTTTGTGTCAATATCATATCACAATTGTTACTTTTTTTTAAACTGTATGCTTTTATTTTATTAACTTCTACTCTTGTACCAGGTATAAATTACTTGTACTCTACCGATCGAGTAGCTAATGAAGAAGACGAATTCTAAGATTTGTATATTTATGCCCGCTACAAGAAAGAAGTCTACAGGTGAAAAATTTCGAAGTACGTACAGTTGAAAAAAGAATTCTTATTACATTTAGTCAACTTGATAAAGAAATGGTATTTTAAGAATTCGATCTCAGACCTCTAGTCAAATACAAGCCTTCAACAGAACTGTCAAAAATCAACTGTGCTTACTAAAATAATCTACCTTGGACCTCAGATAACAAGGCTCCGAGCTTGAACAGAGGTTGTCCTCTCTCATATGTGTAAATATGATTTTGAAGCAATTCCTCAGCTGCTGGAATTATGACGCTGAAAAGCGGCCTTGTCTACTGCATCAATTATGTGATTCTTCGTGCTAACAAATTCAGAAAGTCTAACGCGAGGCTCTATAGACACATCACTCTGAATTTGTGTATAGGGTTTAAATTTACTTAGATTATTTGCTCATTCCCTTCTCTAATATGCAGAAAGTTTATGTGAATTTCAAAAGAAGAGAAATAGCATGTCGTGACACTAATACTGCTGTTGACAAGCACGATGCGGGATTGAATCTTCCCCTCAATCAGTACGACTACGACCTGACAAGGTTTTTCGATGTGAAATGTTCCGTTTTCTCAAGATTTATCAAATGTAAAAAAGGAGTACGAGTAAATAAAATGAATGTTGCACGACAGCTAGTAAGTCGCACTAGTTCCTCTCAATATCAATGAAATCATCGAATGATGCTCGTGGACAGTACAAGCGATCTAAAAGTTATTATGACATGTGCAACACTCGTACAGCCACAATATATAATGCAATGGGGGAACCGTGCAATTTAAAGGTACCGTCAATATTTCCAAGTCATAAGCAAAGTACGAAGAAAAAGAACAGGACAAACCAACCACGTTTATCGTTAGTAGTACGCCAATCATTCTTATCAAGACATCATCTATCATCTCAAAAATTATTTGAAGAATTTGATGATCTTTCTTCGGAAGATGACGAGAAACGTCTCATATATAATCCACAACTAAATGAAACGATCAAAACAATCCACCATCTATTCGCTGAAAGATCAAGGATCATGTCAGACGGTAAAATCCATAAAAGGGACGTATTGGAAGATTTGACATTACGAGATATAATGAATAAATATTTTGAGAGGCAATATGGACGATCAACGGCTACAAAAGACGAACACATGCGAATTTTCTTACATGCGCTTCGGAAATTCAAGAATGAAATATCGCTATTTAGAGTTGCCTTATACCTATTAAATATTGATGGCGAAATGCACTTTCCTCTTGAGCTGGAAGATATATGTATATCAATTTTTGATTGGTTTTTAAGACGAGACTTAATCAAAATTCATTCCATTAAATCACGAACATCCAAGTTAGGTCAATTCGTGAAGCGAAACGATTTGGAAATATGCTTTTACAAGACAATTCATGCAAAAGGTATTCAACTCTCGCCTTTGGTAGAAACTCATATCAGTTCTTTACTTTGGTCAAAAAATGAAAAGAGTAGTAGGTTTGTTGACGATTCGATAGAGATTGGGGAGGGCCTTGAGAAAATTTTATTGTATTTGTACGAAATTGATAGACAAGCGCAATATTTCTTAGTTGAGTTATTCGGTAGAGATGCTCTACCACAGAAACTTATCGAAGAAGAAACAGGCATAGTGATTAATAATCATTGGAAATATGACGCAATAAAAGCGTTTGAACAGATTCGGCTTTTGCTTGATTCCTTTCTTGTAATTGATACTGAACGAGAAGGTACTATATCTATTCCTAAATTTCTTGAGATATGTGATAATTTTAAGGTATCAACAAAAGAAATTGACGAAGAACAGAAGGTTTGCAAGATTTTTGGGGAAACGTCCGGAGATGAGCTATCTTATTTGGAGATCATCGCAATCATGCACTTACTAGCTCTTGAGGGGAGAAATTGTCACTCATTATCAATGATATGTTCTAGGCCATCATTCGACAGAGGCATTTTAGAAAAAGTGTCTAACTACATCAAGATTGTGTGGTTCAAGTCGTGTAATGCTAGGTTTGACAGTGAAAAAGTAATTGAGAGACCTGATAAGTTTCGCCGTCACTATGCTAATAGGCAAGGCTGTCACAGGAAAGATTTTGTCAGCATTAAGAAGCCGACTATTAAACTGGTACAGCTCGGCTTTGGCAGAACTGCGAATGACTTACTGAAAAAATCGATTTCTAATATTGGCGATTTGAATGCTCCTACTACGATGAATATTCAGGAAGATAATGCCATTGTACAATCGCAATTCACGTCTTCATATTTCGAGTTTCCTGATGTATCCCCGCAACAAACCAGAACCACCTTACTGCCTGTCCCTCAGTACACTACTGACACTAATAATATTATTTTTGGAGCAAAAGTTGAGGAAACTAATGTCTTGCATCAAATTAGAGTTATATACAATGAGATTCGAAAAGAGTTGTCGCAGATGAAGAAACGCCAGACAAAAACTTTGCTGAAGGTTTCAAGAAGACCAAAGCGGAAACCACCACTACCTATTGATACAAAACCGAAACTTCCTAATGATACCAAAACGATTTTTAAGCAGATAAAAAGGCGTAATGATCCTAATTTTATTAATGACAGTACACATAATCCTCTAGAATCCGATAACGTTTTTGTTGATTTGAAAACAAATGAAGTGTCTGGTGAAGAGCTACAATTTGCCAAAGTAGTAAATGTTGCTGCAAATATAGGAAGAGCTTCTTTCGACAGTGCTTCCGATCAGACTCACGCTAGTTTCTTACCAAGTGGTAGAGCATTATCGGAAAGTGATGAAAGTCGATCGGATACCTGTGAATGGGATGAAGTTACGGATCCGATCATGAGTAGAAATGAGCCCGAAGAATCTTTTTCTATGGTCGAAGTCGACGAACTTCCAGCCTCGGACGATGATGGCTCAGAAAGAAGCGTGTTTGAAAACGATCTTGAAGAAACATACTCAAACACCTCAACTAGCCACGAAATTAATAGATCAAATAGTGATCACACTATTATAGGTACCATATCAACAGTTTCCAACGAATCGGGTGGAGTACTAAGCGATATATGTCATCGTGATACTGTCATGAACGTGGGTTTAAATGCCGTCGCAGAAGTAGATGTTATCAGCACATGTTCGAAAGGGGGCGGTAATTATTACCTCATTAGCCATCGATCTCCTCATACAATAAGTAAAGTGTATGGGGCCGTAGATTTCCCAAATCAAACAGAAAACGTAGTGGTCAGAAAACAAGAAGAAGTAGGAGGAGGAGGAGGAGGAGGAGGGGGAGGGAAAAGATTCCTTCTATGCGGAAACGAGGAGGAGAGTCGGAACATTTCTGATAAGTATGAAAGCGTCTACACCGAATCGAATGTTTATCCGATGATGTTTCGTCATGAAGGTTTATCATTCAACACTATATTTGGCGAGAAGGAGACGAAACTACTCAAAATTTGTTCAAGAAAACAGCTATTACATAAGGAAATACAAAGACATAGACAGTTATTGCGACACAAAGGAAAGTTTATGTTAAAACATTTACAAACGACAAGGATGGATAATGAAAAGAGTACGATTTCATTAAGCGGACAAACAGGTTGCGTGGAAACTCGCAGAAGTAAAGATGTATTACGGCAACTTAGCAATACCAATAATGATTTATTCATAATGTCGAACAGTCACTCTACTCGAAAGATAGCTAAGTTATCATGTACCCCTATCAGATATAAGTTACGCCTAAGAGGACGTCAAAGGATAGTTTAATTTCATGAACTTTTACATATATATCAATGTTTTCAATAGCTATGAATGATTATGATGCACACGCTTTTTTCCGATATCAGTCCCCACCTCTTCTTCAACCTCGCTAACATTTGCTATAGTTGGCTCCATCGTTGGGAGGTTCACGGCGTCATCTAGTGACATCGAATCGTCTTCACCTTCGAAATTTTCTCCAAAAATAGGGTCAGACACGAAATAGTAAAGGCCTCCATTCCATTTTCTGTCAGCAAAGCTATTCTTAAATGGGTATATCTTGCCGATTCCTCCAAAAATGGACATATATGGATCCTCCGCAACGATGGAACCACTGATATGGCCTGAAGAATATACTAGTTTCGAAGCTGTAAGGGTTACATACAAAGCTTTTGAATGGTTTGCCTTAACAAAGATAGGTTTGCGAAATTCTGTACTTGAGGCAATACCATAACCATTACCATAAGTAAGAGAAGAGTCTATTTTTGTCTGTTGTTGTTATGATTGGGATCATTATTATATGATATATATCGTAATCGCATAAGCTACTGTATTTCCAAGACTTACCCAAGCCGCCGGATGTCTAGATGCATTGACGTAACTTCCGTCTTTCTGGTAAATTTCAACCGATTCGTACCCAACATCCTCAATATGTAGATCTAGCATGATAATAGAAATATCGCTATCTTTTGCAACTAAATCGAACATATTTCCGTAGGACTTAATTTTGCCGTCAAAACTTGTGGAAAGATAAATATTCGAATGTGGTTCGGTGTTCAGAGATGACGGCTGCGGTGTAAACATTGCTGTAGGGTTAATGCTAGAAACTGGATTATTATCAGGTTTTAAAGATGGTTTCTGTAATGGTTGGAATGTAGGATGCTCAGTTGGACTTTTTACTGGCGCATGTGCCTGATTTTGATTAGTTGAGATGCATCCCGTCACAATAAGAGAATAAGATTGAGTGGATGAAATCAAATCCTTTCCGTATACAGAGAGTATGTATTCTTCTCCTTCATTCACATCTATTCGAATTCGCTCAATATTGTTTTCTCGATCGGCGTTTCCCTTTCCATTGGGATATATAGATCGTGATGACCCTCCTTTTGTCAACATTAGGTCAATATCATTGATCATGCATTTCATGCAACCACTTGAGCTTGGTGGGTCCATCCATGCAATCGTAGCTGAGACAGTACTAATATCACATCCGTCTGACTTATCAATTGTGAAAGAAATTGCTTTTTCTTCGCCTCTTCCTATCACGTTATCGTTAAATATAAGCGCTCTCATTTTGTTTCGACCCGCAAGCGGTAATGAGGTCAACAGATTCACGCGCCCAAAACCGACGTTTATGTCGTAGTCTGACACAGGGCTCACTGTTCCATCTTTTGCCTGGGCTCCAAGAAGAGATTGTGCTCCATTGACAATGATTGCTTTCAACAAAGCACCACTTGGATATATCGAGTCGCCAGAATTTTTTTCTCCTAGCGGAAACCAACCTTCTTCAAAGTACTTTGATTTCGAAATTTAATTACTTAAAGGATGTCCTCTAAAAATCATTAAATAATTGATCGTAAGAACTACATACCTGCCTTATGATTGCAGCCAAACCCGAAACAACTTCAAAAATAATAGAAAGTATCTTTAAGTAAGTTGTAAGTTGCAGACAAGCATATCAAAGTGGACGAGCGTCTTACCAGGAACTGCCATTGATGTACCCTGATCGTATCTAGCACCTTCAGAATCGTCACATTCCCCAACAGTATTTGGATTTGCAGCTGCGGACAAAATGTAAGACCCGGGTGCAACAACATCGATGCCCATTCGACCGTCTATGGTCGGGCCTTTAGCGGAAAAATAAGACAAATATTGGTGACCAAGCATATTGCCATAGATATCTGATCCACTACTTTGACTTGCTCCAACAACCAGTGTATTTTTCGCAATCGATGGAGAAGCGACAGTGCTAACTCCATTTTCACCGTTGTTACCAGCAGCAGTGACTATGAGGGAGTCACTTCTTTGATGTAGAAAATCATCAAAGGTTCTGTCCAAAACTCCGTAACTATGTACAGTTTGAGTGCCTTTGAACACAAAATATTAGCAACACAACTCGGATCTACTCAATAGAAGCTATTGTATTAGTTTCTAAATTGGTAACTTACCCCATGAGACTGAGTGAATCTTGCTCCCTGCCTTTCCAACGTATTCAAATGCGCTAGTCGGCACACTCATTCGGAGTGTGCCGCCAATAGATTTAGCTAGGTCAAAAAAGGCTACTTTTGCGTTTCGTGCAACTCCATCCGCAATTCCTTGTGATTCGGTTTTACCATCTTTCGCTCGTCGACCAAGTAGTGTGCCAACTACATGCGTACCATGCCCGTTTTTCTCATCACGTCCATCTTTCCAAGAGTCATATTGGACAACTTTTCTACGAGAGAAATCGGTGCGTCCATCCTTCACCACCTCTCCTGTTGAGTCATAGAAGTAGCAATTATCGACGTCTAGGCCTGTATCTGAAACACCGATCACTTGCCCAGAGCCATCCAATCCTACATCGAAAAATGGAGTTTGCCCATTTATCCCACTTTGCGCAATCCACTGTGCTTGCTCGTTTAGCGTATCTATTCTTTCCGAAAGCGATATGGAACAAACTTCCCGTTCCGAAGCCAAAACCGAGACTAAGTGTTCCAAACACGGTCTCAATTGAACTACTCCGTATTTGTGCAGCGCATGTTCCAAATTTATTGTAAAGCTGTCAGATAGAACTTCCTGTACACCATCCAAAAAAATTTTACTGTCACATGAATGTATGGAATCATTTTCTAATGTTCGTCTTTTCCGCAGGCTTTCATTATTCGCCAATGACCCCACAGTATTACTATCTTTTGAGAGTATTATACTTTCCTGAAATGATTCCATTAGTCGATTGACAATTGAAAATAGATCTTGCGTAGAATTTTCATCATCTTTGACGCAAAATTCCACAATTAAAGTTGATGAGAAATCGATTTGTCCCAATTGGATTCGACTTTGAGTCGATTGTCGAATTTTCATAGCTGGTAAAAGTGGTTGAATAATTAGGCGATCAAGATCGTTCACTTTTATCTTTCCTAATAGCGGTGTGGCTATGTGCGCTTGAACACATGTTCTTGAATCGACATTAAAGATAACTTTTATCGTATTTGAAGATATGTTTTCCTCAATCGAACTAAATGATCGTGTTACGCGTTCAAGACCATCACCTGTACCGTATCCACAAATGATGAATGGATATGAATCTTTTATTTTGGTCCCTAATAGAGTGCTATTTTCTGATTTACTAACACCAAATTCTGTCATTGATTTCCATGCTTGATTGTTCATATCGTTCCAAACTTTGTCATCGCTCTCTTCATAATGATTTCGAATGTTACCCATTACAAGGCGAATATCGCTACTCAAAATCTCTTCAAACTCATCGACAGTCTTGAGACTATAAGTTTCAATTAATTCTCCTTCAATTTCATCATAATCGTTTTCTGTGTCTTTAGATTTATTTATTTTGGATGGCCTTTGAACGAAGAGAATCGAAGATACTATGATGACAATGCATAAACTGACAGAAACAAGTACAATCTTTCTTTTCTTGTACAGTCTTCTTTCCTCTTCTTCAGTATAATAGTATCTCATTTCGGTTATTTAGGATAAGGACATGAATCTTTCGTAGGTAGTATATTTGTTTATGATTCCGCTTCTTCTCTCCGAATATTGAGACTGAGAAGGTGAAATGAACTAACGTGCCCTTCCTGAAATTTTTCTTGTCAGTTTTGGGAGTTGAGCGTTCCAGGAATAAAAATCACTACATTGAAACCATTTGTCATTATGGGCAGCTAATTATCACTTTATCATCAACTTTATAAGTTTTGTGAAATAAGAAATTAAAAAAGATATACAACTAATCATTATTCATTAAAAATATGTATGTAAACCGAACCTCAACGCTTACTTGCCCTGTCGCAAGAACTGCAAACAGGGAAGGTATACGCGATCTCCACGTGGAATATTCCGAAAAAAGACAGCACCCAGACTAGAACACGTATGAGTATGAGGTATGAGAGGGTACATGTAATTCAATTGCCGGTGTATTGATACTACTATCAATACAAATAGAACACTTTTTGTCGCTGGTCCATCGTACAAGATCTTTTTCATATTAGTTGGTGTATCAGGAAGTCAGCTATTCAATGAACAGTCGATTTCTATTGTTGAGTTCAGTCGCAGCGATTGGCGCAGCATTTACAGTCACTCCTCATCAACACGCTAATAATGGACGTTTGTTCGCGATCAAGGATGTCGATGAGGAGAACGAATGCATTAGCAATCGTCGCGATGTTCTTGCAATGGGAGTATTAGGTGGGTTGTCGGTTATTTCGGGCTTACCAGCATTTGCAGATGATGAAATAGTAGAGAGTATTGCCGCAAAGGCTGCACGGATGGCGAAAGAAGTTGAGGATACCGAGAAGTCCGCTGCGCCAAAAAGTTTGAATATCTCCAAAAATAGTCAAGATACTAAGACAATCTACGATTTTACGGTTCCTGTGGAAGAGAAACCTGTGCCTTTCGGTGACTTTATAAACCAAGAATACGCGACAACTAGTGAAAGTACCGGTGAGGATGGCACAATCACAGTGGATAAGAAACGTGTACGAGTAAAGGCAATTCTTTTAGTTAACATAAAGCAGGACGACCCTATCGCTCGCAAGAACATACCTGAATTCATTTCGCTTGCATCTAAACTTGGTAAAAATGGTGATTTTGCTGTTGTTTGCGTCCCAACCGATCAAGGTTATTACGAACCTGATACCAGTGCCCTTATTCGTTTGAAGATGGATCGAGAATATGGATACGGTATTAATCCTTCTACCCACTTGACAGATAAGATGAATCTGCTGGGAACCGGTGCTCATCCATTGATGCGTTGGGTTGAGGGAACATGTCGAACACCAGCAGGATTGGGCAGGATTGAGGGTAATTTCGAGAAGTTTTTGATTGATGGAGATAGTGGAAAGCCCATACGAAGATATCCACGAAAATACAATCCCTATGATATCGCTGATGATATCAAGGCTGTTATTGATGGTAAACCTCTTCCTCCTGCTGGATCAAACTATCTCGAGCAGTGGAGAGAAGCAGCATACGAAGCCGAACGTGACACCTACAGATTCCAAAAAGGGCTCAATGTGTTTGATCAATAGAAATAATGTGTTTAGAGCTAGATTTGACATGCTTTGATAATGGTTTCCTATTTTGTTGTAATTATAGTTAGAGGCCCGTCTATTGCTATTGTTTGCTTTCCCAAGTCTTTAGATGTGTATCACCCTTTCGATAAATTCCATTATCATCAAAACGATCGTCATTTACAATTGAACCGCAACTTAATTGTCCTTCCGATGTAGCTTTCGTTGCGACTAATGCATAATGTCTTCCAGTTGCAGCAGTTATGTCAACATTGGCAAACATTTTATAAATATGATTCCTGAGATCGTCACAGTTATCTGCATAGACATCCAGCCATGGCTCTGTCGAACGGATAAGAGAAAAAAGCAACGGGTTCGATCTTTGTTGAGAGAATCCAGGACTATCGAAATCCATTTCCTGATTAAATTTGTAAACAAATAAAAAGGTGAGTGACAGTTTTTAATCTCGACCAATGAAAGTGAGTGTTACTGACATAAAGCCATAGCTGTCCTCCTGGCTTCAAAATTCGAAATGCCTCGTCACATATAGAACACGCTACATCAAGGGGTAATTCATGAACGACCAAACCGACATTTACGACGTCAGCATAATTATCAGGTAACTTAGTTGCTGTTGCATCGCCTAGCTTCAAACTAAGACGAGGGTCGTTCTGGATGGTAGTAACCCATTTCCCTCCGTTTGCAATACTTGCAGGTGCACACTTCAGGAGCATTTCACCAACAGCAATAAAGTATGGTGACAAATCAAGCCCTATGATTTGACCACACTTCGGAAAGAGATCCGCTAGACGACGAGTTCCAGCCCCTGTTCCACAACCTAAATCAACAATTATACCGTTGTCAGGACATGTGGCTCCTTGAGATATGAGAGCTTGTTCGAACGCAGAACGAAACGCATCCTCGCCTTTGTCGCCAAATGCGGGGAAGTTTCTAGCGCCGACGGCACGAGATGCTAATTCCTGCTCAAATGCTTTCAATATGTCAAATAAATTTGTTTTCCCCTCAAACGGAGTTTAGAGGCGTATAACACTAACCTGCGTCCCAACATAAATTTCCCTTTTCGTATGCATGGAAAGGCTTCCGATAGTAGTCTGCATATTCATCATCGTTATGGATATCTAGAAGAACTCCATCTTTCGTCTCCTTTTCAAATTCAGCACGGATCCATTCGAACGCATCATTCCATTGAATGCCATTTTCTTCTGCAGTCTTCACTAAAACATCATACCGACCCGAAAGTATAATAAGTTTGAAAGTAACCATTATCATCAATACAAATATAATTTCGGCATGAGAAAGAGAAACGAGAGCTTCTAAATACATCATCATTTTCGGTGAACAGCAATAAAAGTAAATAAAACCAACCTATGTTCGCTCTTGCTTGAGGAACCAACACATTTTTCCATAATGGACTTTCAAGAGCAAAGTTCAAAACATTTTGAAGGAGACCAGTTCGCGGTTGGGCCTTCGTCTCTTGCCCAGTAACAGAAGATTTCACTTGCGACGTAAAGGTAGCAGCATCTACCTTCACAAGAAAGATAAGCGATATTAAATACCTTCCACTGAAACTGTACATGTACATAATATTATCCTTTCCTTGATGTAACGTCACGAATGTATCGTCTTAAATTATATAATTGGTTGACCGCCCTTGTTCCGATATACCGATAGTGAGTAAATGTCAATTACAATATATATTGATAAACACGTGATAATCGAAATGATTGAGGTACTCTGTCTCTTTCAGCATAGCATAGCATACCCAGTCGATTCCACATTACACATTACACATTACATGACATACATACCGGTACAATGTACTCTGTTTTTGTCTCTCTCACAATTCCATCGGTTCCGTGCTGGCTGCTGGCTGCTCCCTGCTGCTGCTCCGCATCGCGCTGCAAAGATCGGATATCAATGTACGGTTCTGCAGTGAACAGTTTTAGACGAATAACGTTAGTGCTTACCACACACTTCATCTGCGTAAGCGAACACGTACTTCCGGTGACACGCCCGAAGAATGGCGCAGCAAGCAAATCTCTCTCTCTCTCTCTCTAAATGTATACGACGAGCATGTAACCTCTGAGATGGTTCCATGCGATGTTTGTGAGGATGATGATGATCCTGGATGATGATAATGAAAACGTAAATCCAGTGATACATTCAACAATATATATATATATA
>Ga0115008_10003778_pt1 | contig 12530 bp, 29 predicted proteins | sample FraStrMetagenome_FD_87164 | JGI IMG/M metagenome (GOLD analysis project Ga0115008, IMG submission 87164) | Marine eukaryotic phytoplankton communities from Arctic Ocean - Fram Strait ARC3M Metagenome | ecosystem: Environmental > Aquatic > Marine > Oceanic | place: Fram Strait | collected...
AAATGTTGTTAGATAATGGTCCTCTAATCTCTGATGGAATTTGACCCCACCTTTTACTGTAGTCATAAGGAATGTTTTTCATACTATTTGCATCAAACCCCTCAAGGATTTTCTCCTGAGCATCCTTAACTGACATTTTGTTCTCACCATGGGTCATCTCATAAAGTTCGAATTGACTTGGTAAGGTTGATCTAATCAACTCATTGGATAATTTAGTACACGACTTAACCATGTCCACTATAATTTTTTTACCTTCTTTTTTTTCTTGGGGGGTACCTTTTACAATAAGTTTAATTTTTCTTGTTTTAATCATGACATCTTATTTATTGATTACTCGACAAATATATAATATTTTTTTTAATATACAACAAATTAATTGTAATATTTTAATGTATTGCCACTATAGTAACACTTAGTCGGTATATTTCCGAATAACTGCCGTTATTGTAGCATTTAGTTATAGTACTCCTCATATGGAATCTCATCTTGTTGAACAGGAATCACAACTTTTTCCTCTATTGGTGTGAACTTCAGAACTGATACCTCCACATCCTTTATGTTAAGTTTCTTTATTAACTTATTATTGATTCTTATACAGGTCTTTTTTAGTGAATAGATTACGGAACTTCACATAACAAAAACAGAAGACCTCCCATAATAAAATGACACTATTAATATTATCCTCAAAAGAACTCCTTAGTACAATGACAACTTTAGTTCCCTTGGTCACCGGCATTCCGCCATGGAATGAATGTATGTGTCGAGAACTATAGTGTATATAATGTCCAGGTCTATAGTCTTGTGGTTTATGTTCCGTCCCTGCAAGTGGAAACGATGTTGATCCTCCCTCAAAATCCGTGGTCAGATAGATCAAAGACGTTCGTGTCCCCTGATCATCGTAGTGTGGAATCATTTCATGAAAGTCACCAGTGTATATAATAATAAACTTATTGTGTTCATCGTACTTTAGTCCTAACTTTTCCTCTAACTGAGAAATTCTAAGATCCATAATTTCTTTTCCCTTACAATCCTTTAGATCATTATATGGTGTCTCATAAACAGATAGTTCTAACCCACCATGTGCATCAGTGACAAAGAACTTATCGTTTTGTTTCTTTATATCCTCCATTACCACTTTAGTTTCAACACGTGGTAATGCTTGACCAACCTCATATTTAAAATTGAATAAACCCATATCTTTTATTTATCACATTTTATATTAAATTAACTACCATACGTACTAAATGTACCGTAGTATATACAATACAAAATAATGAATACATTACTAATAACACCCACTTAATTCTAAATTTTTTCATATATTATTTCCATTTTTGATTAAAAAAGTCGTAATTCTTCTTTACTGATACATCATCCCCCTCGAAATCAATTGTGTCTTCCTCCGTTTCATAAACAGCATCCACAGGACATTCAGGTAGACATGCACCACATAAGATACATTCCTCAGGGTTAATGTAAAGTTGTTTCCCTTTAAGTTCTTCTTTAGTTAAACCAATAACCTCCGATCCACCACCGGTAATATCAATTGGACCATGGATACAATCCACAGGACACGCATCAACACAAGCTGTGTCACATACACCATCACACGCCTTTCCAATTATATAACTCATCTCTTCATTATTTCTACCTTGAATAAACTCTCGTACCATTCCTTTACCGTATGGTCATCACAGTAATCATTAAACATTTTCTCTATTATATCCCCCTTTTCAGATACACTTGGAAACATACTTAAATATGTTATCATGAGTGCCTTATCAAATTCCTCGATTTCCTGAGTAGTTCTCACGATCATCAACTCATTGATTATATGATCCATAACTTCCATATTATCTTCGTATGTGTACTCTTTGGTCATCTTTATTTTGGTTTATACATTTTATCCCATTCTGACTTGTCCATCCACTTAGAAGTATGGTCTGAGAACACCATATTGTCAACAGTTATTATATCAGTTCCACAACCACAAGTACATTTTTCTTCTTTGCTCATATGTCTAAAATTGTTTATATTCTTCTGTTGGTTCTTCCACCCAAATAGTTTTACTATATGCCGATAATGCTTTAAATTGATTAAATGACATTCTTCTTGTGTCCGATACAGTGTGAAATATGTTTAATACTAAATCACGAAATGACTTTTGATCTTCACTGGGTGCGTCTAAGTTTCTAAGTAAGTTAATTTTATGATTAACTATCTTTTTGTGTGTGTTTTCTAATAACAGTTCAAACTGATCCCCATCAAGGTCATCATAAACATCTCTAATTTTCGAATTCCATTGTTCTTTATCCATATTTCTAATTTAGAATGGTAGGTCCCCCGTTGAAACGGGGATACTATATTGTGGTCTCGCAACCTCCTTACCGTTAATTAATAGTGGGGTCTCCACTTTCTCTATACACTTTAATTTATTTGCTCTTGACCACGTACGTGTTTTCTTTAAGATATTATTTTCAATCATGTCCATTATGAACGATGGTGGATCGGAATTGAATCTTCCCTTCATCTGAACTAACACACCATTTGCAACATCAAACTCACACGTCCATCTCTCATTATCCTTTCTTAAAGATACTATTATTGATTTTTCTTTATCGTAGTAGGAAGATATACAATGTCTCATGAATGATCCCTCTTCATTATAATCATCCTCATTTTTTAAGATGTATGGGTAGTAAGTATTCTCATCATTTCCCAACGGAGACTCAACATCTTTGACCATAAGTTCATTGAACCTATACGACACAATATAACCTTTATTTATCTTTGAGACCATATCCGCAAACTCTATATGTTCCTCGTTCATAGTTTTTAATGTGGTTGTACTCATGTAAAGGTCAGGATTATATACCCTTATTTGTCTTAACATGTTGAAGTGGTCGTACAATAGTGATGATTTTGATGTTGAAATGTGATTGGAAACTGAGGAATCTCCATTTAGAACCTTAACGAGATTACTCTTTTCTATTTCCCATAGTTCAGGTAAATCATTTAAATCCTTAATGTAATGTTTGAGTGTGAACTTGTTTATATTTGAATCATCCCAAAATACTCTACATTGCATATTCTTAAAAACCACATCATCTACATTACTTAGGTATTTTGACCCCCCAAATAACACATGTAGTGTTTTAAGCATACGCATGTTTATGAATGGGTACTTGTGGAGTAGTTTTATTGTAAAGTTATCTTTCATTTCTAAAAGATCCAGCACTGATTGTACTAATTTACGGTCATTCTTCTTAAAATACTTCTCTGTGGGGTAGAATTTTGTGAGTAGTCCCTTTGTATTTACGTCAGGGGGTTTAATACCCTTCTTATCAATAAAGATTTGATATAACCATTGATCTATTTGAAAAGAGTCCCTGTATTTGGGATCGACAGTATCAAAGAGACAATCAAAAATTTCAGATAACATCTCACTGTCAGTGTCTGGTTCATTAAACCTCGACCAAAAAGTACCATATGCTGAATCCCCATTAGATTGTAACATCTCTTCTAATTGTCCAAAAAGATTTTGTCTTATGATTACAGTTCTCATTCTCTTCATCCCGCCGAAAGAACGTACGGTAATGAAGTTACCTGTCTTTAAATTAAACTTTAAGTAATCAACGTCCAATTTCTTTTGGAAAAACCTCTTACCTATCCTACGATTCTTTTCATAAGAACTTCTCTTAAGTATCAGGTTATCACCCTCTAACTTTACAAACCTTTCTTTGATAAAAATGTTTAGACCTACATTTAAATCATTATATAACTTTTTGATTTCATCGTCGTCAGTTATGATGATGTCTAAATCACCCTCTAATTTATTAGGTGAATCTAAAGATATAACTGTTTTTGAACTTGGTAAGAGTTTCTTTACCTTAATAAATTTTTGCTTTACTTCCATCGGAAGACAAAGATATAATATATTTTATGATATACCTAATGTTTTTTAGTATTTTTACATACTCAATTCATCAACCCTACCCATGATATACTTCTTCTTTCTTTCTAATAGACGAATTTCCTTTTCCTCTACACCATTTAAATCAAATTTATTCATTTTGATTTGACCTATTTGATTCTCTAATCTGTGGTACTCCGCCAAATATAGATCGTACTGTTTTCCTCTTTCTTCTTGATTCATAATTTACTGTTTGTATTTATTCTTATTAATTTAAATATTTTCCATATCTGTATAATAATTAGTGTCCCATTTAAAACCACTAACGATAGTTGATCCGTCGCAATTGCGTATGTGACCCATAACACAGCCCCAACTAAACTAACAACCCTTAACCATAACATGTTTTCAATTAAGAAGGAGATGATTATCATTAGGGTTGCAACCCAACTAAGTACTTCGTATATGTTACTCATCATTATAACTTATATAATTCGTAATTACTATTTCCTGTCTTAAATTTAATATAGTCCTCTCGTTGTTCTACAATCTCAGTAACTGTGGTTGTTTGCCATGTGAATGATTGATTGAACGGTGACATAAGTAAACTCCTGCCAATTGCACCTTCTTTAAATTGTTCTTTAAAAGTTCCATCTTCATTCCATTCTATCCATTTAACACCCTTAGATTGTTTTGTTAATCCATCTCGTTCTCTTACAAGTTTCCAATTGAATTCATTGTCAATTTGTTGTAAAATTCCATCCTCATCTATTAGTAATGGTATTTTAGTTTGTTTTAATTTACTCATAATTGTATTTTTTAATCCCACCACCCTCTTATGTTATGTGATATGAATTCCCACACGAGTTTCTCCGCACGTTTTTGTTTGTCCTGTGATAGTTTAAATAACCGAGTCTTAGTTTGTTCAACTTCCTCGTGGTTATCCCATTTCTCGTATTCGTACTTTAAAAATGAACTCCCATCATCATCACCAGTATCTTCAAACCAACAATCCATGACGTTTGGACCATACAATTCAGTCATTTGATCATAGTATTCCATCGCATAATCCTCATCATAAACTTTTTGTAGAAGTTCCACCGCCGTTTTGATTCGTCTTGCTCTTACATCCGCATCAACAGCGAATGTACCATCTGATGACATAAACTTCTCAGTACGAGATAGTTGGTACTTGAATAGGTTTATTGCGGTTCCGTAATCGAAATCATAACCCTTCCAAACGTATGGTAAGAATTCCCACACACGTTTTAATCTTCTAAAGAACCATCGTATATTATTATTCATTTTCCCAAGAGTCATCTATACTTTTTATATATTCATACCTTTCACGTTCATCACTAATTGAATCTGTTTTTGTATAGATGTAAAGTTTTGAATCGTCAATGTAGTAATCTAATATCTCATCGACATTATCTAACACACTTAAATCAATCACTTCCCACTCATCATCCCCCTGAGGTATTGATGTTGCGTAAACAAAAATTGACAATATTAAAATCGTGGGGATTAACCAAAGGTTTTTATCTAACATATGTCTAAATTTATATTATTTTCATTAAGTGATTCATGTAACGTTTCTCTACACAATTCAAATGCGTTATAGGTATCTTCACTCATATCATCAGGAGCATACTTTATTTTAGACCTTAACCATTGATCCATATCCCATAAAACGGAATGCATGTCACCAGACTTAGTACACATATCAAACTCCACTCGTTCCTCAGGTAAATTGAACTCTAATCTTGCCTTCATATCGATATTGTTATTTCTTTGTTAAACCACCCCAAAATAAATTCATAATTCCCATTTAAATAACGATCGTGAGTTATTTTTATGTAGGGTAAAAGATATATTTGGTATGCAACATTATATGTTTTGAACTTCATCTTTATTGTGTTATTTTAATATAATATACATAAAATTTTTATTAAAGTAAAATATTTATTGAAATGAGTTACTCCCACGTCTGTTCTTTAGGGTCTATTTGTCACACCGGTCGTTTCATGCAACGACTTAAAATTAAAAATACTTCCTACCCATTTGATTGGGTTTTTAGTAATAGTAAGGGAGTTATCGATTGTTTACAAGATGGTTTTGATAAGTTATTAGATCCCAAATATTATGTGGACATTAAAAACAAATACAGTGACAGGTCTTGCGGTCATTCATTATATCATGAAGACTTTTTTTTCCATAAGGATCCTCGTAATCAAGATGATTACCAATACTATAAAAGATGTGTTGATAGATTTAAAAAGTTGTGTGATTCACAAGAAAAGAAACTCTTTATTTTTTTCTTATCCCCCGAAAATACTAAACACCCATCAGATCTTAGTCTAATGATGGAAAGTGGGTTAAAAAAAGAGAATGTCATTGAAGTAATGAAACAACAGGGTCGTGAACTTAGTAATGAGTTAACTAAACACACATCAAACTATAGACTTGTTTTAATTATGAATTTTGGTGGTAATGAGACTCAAACCCACAACTTTGAACAGGAGGGTGAGATTGATTTTTTGACTTTAAATACAAGATTTGCATCTAAGGGTGTAACTTTCAACGAAGGTTGGGGAACCAATCGAGATCCAGATAATTATTATTTATCTGGTTTATTCTCAGAACTATATCAATTCACATAAGTGGTCCTGCAGAACCAGATTTAATTGCCGCTTTCATTCTCTGTTCCTCTAACCAAGTTAAATACTTGAAAAATCTTCTTATTTTGTTAATCATAATTCCCTTATTGATTCTATTAGATCACCACAATTGATGAGTCTTTCGTTCATATCATAATACAAATAGAACACAGGTTTGTTCCATTTCTTATTTGCGGTCTCATTAAAGTCGATAACCCCTTGTCTCATGAACCTGTAGGTCAGTGGTTTAACCTGTACACCACCAACACTTTCACCTTCTTTAGTAATAACAACATCAATCCGAAGTTCCTCATCTAAAAATCCCTGAGCTTCACTGAAACCATATTCTCTAACTCGACTACTTAATTCACTAATTACACTTCTTTCAATCATACCACCCTTAAGTGATTGGATAACAAACAGATCATATTCCCATTGGATACATTCACTTAAAGTGTATTTGTACTCACCCCAATAGTTCATCTGTGATTTGTATAGATTTATACCAAAATCCTCCACAGTTCCCTGACTAACCACACCACAATCACATGTGTTCTCGGAGTGCCACTTAATTAGTTCTACCAATTCCCCCTTACTCTTAGGGTTATGTTGTTTAATGAGTTTCATTACCGCAACACTCTTATGAGGTGCTGAGATTCCCATCTTTCCATTTAATTCGTTTAAAGGTCCACCTGTATATGCCATTATTCGTCCCTGAATGAGTCTATTATAATCCATATCGAAAAGGTCACTATAACCCATACCAATATATTGTCAATCATATTATTTTCCAAAAATTGAAATGAGAGTGGTTATTATAAACCACCAAAGACCTATAGTTATAAGACATATGGAGACCCATGCAATTATTCTAATCCAAAACCATTTCCTCATACTATTAGTTTTTAATAATATAACGAAAAATATTTAAATAATCAAATGTATTTTAACTGAGAGATGGAATTAATCCTCTTTTAATTTCCATATTTCATCCATATTGTATATATGGGTGAAATGGTTGTACTTATCCTCAAGGTTATAAGACCTTGCGTAAAGTATTGTTTTCATCTTCTGATCTTGGACGATCATGAATAGAACATCACCAGTACTTTTAGTCTCTGGATCCTGTAGATAGAGGGTTGAGTTCCCTTTATATATTGATTTCATTATCCTTAGTCTCTCGTCAATATCTAACGATTCCATATCTAAGTCGGAATGGGATAACTCATATTCGTAAATCTTTATACCATATTCACTATCGTCTGGCATATCTACAGACTCAACGGTATTGATATTATCTAATATGATTAATCTTTCTTGTTCGGTTAGTGGATATGAACCAACGATCTCGTGTCTTAACTTACCTTGATCAGGTGTACTCATCACTATTGGATATGTAATGTCTTGTTTGAATCGTTCCTTCAATCTCGAGTCGTAGTGGTACGTTGACATTAACTCATTTATGTCTGCGTATTCCCTTAACATTTTCTTTATTTTACTTCGTAGATTGTCCATTAATGATAAATATCGGAAAAGTCTTTATTATTCAAACTTATCAGTATAGAATTGGGACCCTCTTGCATATGGGTGTCGTGCAGATGCTCCTTCATCATAAAAATACGATGCAAATTTCTTTTGATCAGGTTTACGTTTGATTATAAGTTCTTTCGCCGCCTCCAAGGGATAGATTGCTTGGGGGTCGTTGGTCTTCTCAATTAATTCATTGAGATCCTTTATCATTAGTTCTATAATAGTAGCTGGTTTTTTCTTCATGTTCTTAGATTTCAGGTAAATTGTCAAAGTCGATTGTCGCACATGCTGGTGAGTAAGTCCAACCATCGAATTGGTAGTAAAAGTTTGACGGATCCTCACTATACTTCAGTGTTGAAAGATTATGTCTTTTATCCTTAACAAACTCCCATCCTTTTAATTTTAGTGGTCGTCGTGGCATTGGTCTATTTTTTAAAATGAATTAGTAATGTTTCTCCGTCGTCTTTGAGTGTGAACTCAAGACCTTTCGGGAAGTTTCTACTGTTGTCGAATTTAGTTGCAACTTCCTTATCGTATATAATAAGTTGTTTGATTTTATCTACATCAAACTCAATGTCTTCTATTTTATCTGCCATTTAATATGCGTATTTTATAAGATTTAATAATTCTCCACACTTCTCATAATCCTCATAGTCTTCAAACATATCAATTAGATCGTGTATATCGACCTTAGTCGGTGGTTCCATCGGATCAAAGAAGAAGAAATGAGGTTTTTTTTGTTCTGCTATAATCTCAGTGTAAGTTTTATTACCTAAGAATATGTTATAACTATTCTCAAGACTTTGGTAAAAAGTCTCATCAAAATTCTTATCGAATTCCTCTTCAAAATTATTTAAATCATCACCAAACATATTAGTCGTTTTGTAATAATAATGTACGAAAAAAGAATTGTATTGTCAACTAATTTACGAGTTCTCCGTGTTGTAAATTATAAAGTTTCTCTTCCAACCTATCGATCTCCCATTGATAGTAAATTTTTTTATCTTTATTCTCTGTGGCATCTAATTGTTTTCTGAAATATCTTATACCATTTTTAACTACCGCTATTTTCATTATTTAATTTTTATCAAATATACTAAACTTTATTGGAATATACCAAAATATATGTCATAAAAAAACCCTTAACCGTAAACGGAAAAGGGTTTAAAAAAAGGAAAGAGGATGTGTACTAAGGTATGCTAGCCTTAGATGATCATTCTGTTGTGTCTTTTACTCATACAACTATACTAAATTTTACTTTAGTTCATTTTCGGAATGTTAATCCTACGATGCGGGTACAACCCCTTATAGTCTACTTTACCCCCAAACAGAAGGGTTATTCAGTCACAAGATGAGTTTGATCTTTCGATCGTCTCACAATGAGTTTGAAAGTTAGCTATTTGCTGTTTTAAATGTCAACCACCTCTTCTCTGTCAAGATACCTCAACATCAGTCTTGCGAACTTCAGCCAAGATAATAGAACGTGTCTACTGTCGGTGTGGATTAACCTCCTTTCAAAGGTTTATTCTCCAATACACTCAGGAAATTGATGATCAATCGTTATCCTGTCTCTTTCCAAAATTTTAAAGAACGTTAGGGTTATGGTGTCATTTTGTTCAACCTATTCCCTTTCATAGTACAAATATAAGAAAACTTTTTTATAATATCCACTAAAATAAAAAGTTTTTTTATTTAATTAATGAAACACTAAAAGAATCTCCTTGACCAATAGTATCCAATACCTCTAAACCTTCAACCACGGCACCAAATGCGGTGTGAACACCATCTAAATGTTGTGTACCTTGTCGGTTATGACAAATAAAGAATTGTGAACTACCAGTGTTTGGTCCCGCATGTGCCATCGATAAGGTTCCCCTATCATGTCGTTGTTTATCAGCACCCCTATGTTCACACATAATGTTAGTACCTGAACCACCGGTTCCTGTACCATTGGGACAACCACCTTGTACCATAAAATTTGGTATAACTCTGTGGAATTTCATTTCATTATAAAAACCTTCACCAATTAGTTTAGTGAAGTTAGCAACTGTCTTTGGTGTTGCATCGTTGAATAGTTCGGCAACCATGTCACCTTTACTTGTTGTAAATTTTACTTTCATATTTAATTAATTTTCTGATTGGATTAGTAACATTAATGAATTAATTTCACCTCTATCTTGGTAACCAATAACATCATCGTGGTGATGAGGTAGGAATTGTTTGGTTGCCCACTCCTCACCTTTAAACACCGCTACTTCAAATGATGAGTAATCTTCAGGATCGTCAAGGTTCTTTTTAGGTGTACAATACATATGTTCTCCTGCAACAATACTAATTGAGTATCCGTTGTCGAATTCACATCTTGTTGATGTACCACCTGGTAGGTGTCCTAACTTTTTTGGTTTAAATTCTAAATCTTTAAATGTTACCATTGTTTTTATTTTTAAAGGTTATATTTTGATATTTTATCTGTTAAACGGTTAAATTCTTTCTGATCGATTTCTTTATGACCTGGTAAACCCACCGCAGTCATATATGAAGGTACATTCCACTCTTCATTGTATGAAAGACAGTTTCTATAGGTACTCCCATTAAGATCACTATAAACAGTTTCTAAAAACTGTATATTAATACCTACCGACCCACTCTTAGGTCTTCCAACTTTGGAGATAAAAAGATTATAAAGGTATACCGTGTCATCTTGGGGGTGAAACCATACAATACCAATGGGATCATTTTCATTGTATAAAACATAACAGAATGAACCTATTGAGAATCGTCTTTTTGATTCAGATTCATTGTACATATCATCCCAATCTATCTGATCGTTAAACTTATCAATAATTACTTGAATGTCCGATGAGAATTCGTCAAATTTTATAACCTTAACCTCATGTTTATTTGAGAAGGTCATATCATGTTTATGGTATCTCATACATAAAATTCATTATACATCACCCTCGCAATTCTTGATAGAATCCACAAGACCAACACAATGACAAACCATTTATTCCTTTTATTCTTCATTACTTAGATGTTAACCTATCCCACAGACCTGACTTTTTATCATACTCTTCTATTTCGTTAGCTAATGATTCTAACCTGATTGCTGCCATTCGAGGTGCGTCAGATTCACATAGTCCTTGGATCTGTTTTATATTCCTAATTATTTCTCTTCTTGTCATGATACAAATATATAACAAATTTATTAATATATCCTAATAAATTTCATAAAAAAACCCCTAAAAAAGGGGTTTCTATTATTCTTAATTGATTGTAGAACCTATCCTTGCTCCTCTACAGACGCTTTTCTGTAATCTGTAACCAATTTTTTGACTTCCCCAATATGTTTACGTGCTCTCGTTTGAGATGCTTTAGTCGTTCCATTGTGGTTTTCTACGAAGTCGTTGTGATGACTTACAATCTGTTCGAAAATTTCTTGTTTTTTTGACATGTTTTTTGTTTTAAATTTTTAATGTTATGTTAAAGTATAAGTATTATTTATTGAAAAGTCAAGTGGTTGTTGTAATATCTCCAAAATTAACCCCACCTGTATTAGTTGAACACCATATTTCGGGTGGTGTTCCTGTATTAGGATGTGATGGGTAAGGATAAGGTGTTATCGGTAGTGAAGGTTGTACTCGTTCAAGACATCTAACTTCGGTTACATCCTCCAATGATGTCTTAACCTTAGTGAGTTGTTCTTTATTTAGATCTTCTCCACACGCATCAACAAAACCTTTTAACCAACTGACAAATTCATTACTATTCATACTATACTTTTTTTAAAATATAGATAAATATTTTGAATTAATCAACCCTTTATGTTATTGTGGGGTGGTTTTTACGATATATCTCCACTGTTGATGACTTACCACGATTATCTAAATGATCATAAACATCTAATTCTTTACCTTTGAAGTAGACCTTAGATACAAAATCCCAATCACCGTCAGGTGTCCCAACATCACCACTTTGGTAACAGAAATCTTTTGCCGTTGGTAGGTCATCTGATTCAAAAGGTTCAAACTCAGCCACACCACCTTTATTTTCGTCAAAGGTTACAAATATATTATCAATATCTTCCCTATCACCAACACCTGGTATTGCCAAATACCCCTCATACGGTACATCATCTGCGTCATCACCCAATACTTCGTAGAAATCATTCATGTCTTCACCATTAAAAGTCAAGACCTCTTTGTTATTCTCATCACTAACAACAAACCATAAACCACCATTATCTAATGCCCTTGATACGTGCCATAGATCAGGATTATAAAGATCCTCAATTATTCCCTCATCTTCAAGATCGAAACGAACCTCCCATACATTGTTAAGTCCTTTACTAAACATTAGGTCTTGAATCTTCTTTACTTGTTCGTCAGTAATTGAATGTCCGGTCGCTTCAACCTCCCATCCATACA
>Ga0115008_10003779_pt1 | contig 12529 bp, 11 predicted proteins | sample FraStrMetagenome_FD_87164 | JGI IMG/M metagenome (GOLD analysis project Ga0115008, IMG submission 87164) | Marine eukaryotic phytoplankton communities from Arctic Ocean - Fram Strait ARC3M Metagenome | ecosystem: Environmental > Aquatic > Marine > Oceanic | place: Fram Strait | collected...
AACACGTTGCCCTTGTTGCCCATGATGCCCTTGTTGCCCTTGTTGCGGTTTTCAGGTCCCGCCGTCCGAAGCGCTTTAGTTTTATTTTCCTGTCGGAATTTTTCTTTTTAATGAAATGCTTAGTAGAATGAAGAATCCGGTAGGTTGACTCAAACGACGACGTTATTTTCTTCCAGGTAAAAGCAATGCCAAGCAGAGACTCGTGTCGCATTTTATAATGATCCAGCGCTATATTATATAGAATTCTCATTGTATTATTTTTCTTTGTACCTGTCTGGGATTCCTCCTCGTTATTGGACGAATAAACACCACCAAACATTTCCAATAATGTGTTTTCAACTGTCGCCTCGAAGTCATTCCTGAACGATAATGCACACAGAAAAGCAAATTATCAGAAATATGTCAGTGAATTGCGAATGCGGGCTATTTACGCTTTTTGCGTTCTAAAAAATATTACCTTAATTGAATCTGCTGCACCACGGACGATATATCGGCTTCTATCTTCGCCAAGTTTTCTTTTTCCTTGGTCAGCTTGTCTTGCTGCGGCTCCATCTCTGCTTCAAGCATTGTGACGACTTCTTGCGACTGGCTGACAATTTCTGAGTAGGGCTGGTCTGACAAACCGAAATTCACCTTTTTCTCATCTATATTTTGAGTTTGAAATCAAGGAAGACAAATGACTTTGCTTTAAAAACGTTCCGAGTTGAACTCATTACTGGGAGGTTTATGAGCGAGCTCAAATCTATTTTCGCCTGGTTCAGCTCATCAGAAATGTCTTTCATGTCCTCTTGTGCAAATCTTTCAATTTCATAATCTGACTTTTGTGTTAAAGTTACCGTGTCTGTTCTGCAACTTGCTCCAATTGAGCTTCGAGCAGTCCCAGAGCGGCTTCGAGTTCACGATCGTCGAGCTCCTGAATTGCTGCTGTTGCAGTTTGGTAAACATTCACTGTTTTCAAGAACCGCGTGCCGTCCCATTGCTCATCTGTTAGAGTTAAAAACATGAGATAATTTTATAAAGTTTTTATTTGACAGAAAATTTTCAACTCGTAAAGCAGAAGATTCATTTCCAATTCGTTTGTCGCCAAAACGCACGCGTTTCTTTGTTTTTTGATCAGCAATTTTCGTGGCCTATTTATTGATGTTCTAACGAAATATTAAATGTGGTATCGACACCCTAAGTCACGGCTTTGGCTGACAGGCCGGCCAAAAATAAGTAAAAAGATAAATTAGAGGTCATCTTAAGATAGATATTAGCCCTTTTTCGCAAATTAAGAAAATCAACCCTCCCTTGCATCCCATGTGACGGCGCGGGAACTTCCAGAAAACTGCTCTCTGATCTCTTAAAATAAAAAATAATTTTCACAAACGGTCGAAGTTGACGTTGCTCATTAATTATAACTCACCTTTCGTTTTGTTTCGGTCAAATCGCTAAAACTCGACATTACAAAAGCTGGTTGTTATAACAGACCTGGATTTTTTTGGAAATTTTTCAATAAAAAATATGTATGCTTTCAAACTGTGAATCGTGGTAACAGTACAGGATGCGACAAAGCCAACACAAAGCTTAAAATTTTATCTTTGAATTATTCCTTAAAACTTACTGGGAAAACAATAAATGCCTCCTTATCAAGGAAAAACATAAGGCTGACTATCAATGGACCATTATAACAAATCAAAACGAATTTTATTTAACTCCGGAACGCATGCTTTCGATTGCACCCCGGAACGCATATGGCTCATTTTGGTGAGCCAAGCTTTAAACCTTCCTAGCGCTTTCTAGTGATAGTAAAAATGAAGGTTTGAATAAACAAAAATGATCTCAAGACACTCCTCTACATTATTAAAAAGAAACATAAGCCCGCCAGTTAAGGGGTCCTTGAAGAAAAATACGATTTCTACAGACTTATTTTTTTCATTTTTTCGTTAATTCTTTTAAATTTTAATAATAATTATTTTTTTTTATTATCAAAAAAATAAAAATTTATCGGAAAATTTATATTTGGAGACGATTCTAACGAAAAGTAGAAACGTAGTGTGTTATTTTCAAGAAAAAATATATGTTTTTGCTCGAGATCAAAATTTCTCTCTGAAGCTAACTTTTAAAATTTGGTCAAAAAATTTTTTTTGACCCAAAAAATAAAATCCTCTATAAAAACAAGTCCCATACGTATTTGGCCATTTCTCATATTTATAACGTTATCATAGAGTTTTGATAAGAAACAGGGCCTTGGCTCACCAAAATGAGCCATATGCGTTCCGGAGTTAATTATAAAATGGACCTGCCCATAGAAATAAACGCTAAAATTCCAAAAATTATCCCAACAATGAAATATCTTCTGAATTTTTTCTCCTTGAAAACTGTTTGTTTATTTATTTTTCTCTTAATAATCAACCTTCAAGCTTATCTTCAAGTTTTCTGATACCATATTTTTAAGTGCAACCAGTTTAAGTTCTCTTGCAATTTATCTAACAGGAGGACTTAAAACTTAAAAAAGGCATTATATCCACGCTGAAAAGACGTCTTTGCATTAACCACCGCTGGCGCTCAATAGCGCGATATAATATTTTGCTTCTTCAGCTGATTAAGTGTCTCTGAATTATAACTTTTTTCCATTATAATTAATGACGTTAATTTTTATAAAAGATTTATTGACAGAAAAAATTTATAAACAGATAATAATGTTTCAAATTTCCGGTTTCGGAAAGAATCGTTTTTGGAATCGTAAGTTTTATAGATTGAATGAATTCTAGCGAGAATTACATGCATCCGACGGTCCCAAGAATTCCCTCGCAACAGCCATGACGATTGACGTTGTAAATCTTGCTTGCGGCGTCGCAGCACTGCATACAGCCAGCTTTGTCGTCGTATGGAAAGCGCTTGAGTTCAAGGTCACAAAAATTGAAAACGAATATTTCAAATCTTCGTTCTAATTTAGTTAGCCGTCAATTTTTATGACGGCGGGTTGCGTTTCTAATTGCTTAGCTTCTGTATTTATTGACCCTTTCCTGAGGATATTCTCCGCAGCATCGTCGAACGTTGTCGCCGACATTGTCGCATGACCCTCCAGCTCCTCCGCCGTTATTGGGGTTCTTCGGGTGTGGTTGGCAGGCTGTATCGAAGTCAAATCCGTTCTGAAGAATTTCATGATTTTCAGAGTGACATATTCTGGTCTTACCTGGAGCTCGTTTTCCAAGTTGTAAGCGTCCCAGTTATCAATGATTCCAAAAGCTAGAGCTTCGTCGCATTCGCATCGCGCTTTTGGGCAGTCAACGTTTCCAGAGCATTCGATTCGACCGGTAGAAGGGTCCATTCCAACCTGCAAAAAGTTAGTATATTTAAAGAAAAAGACTAATATACCTCGTAAGCGACGTTGTCGATGTCGCAGGTGTCCTCAAAGTCAATATCCATGCACTCTTTACATTTTGCCCAGTCTTGGAAAAGCTGGTCAATTACATCGAGCGCCTCGCCATGCCCTGCTCGAGCTTCGGCTCCGTTGAGTTGTCCCCAGCAGCCGTACTGCCACTGCTTGTCATTAAACTGGAGGAAATCTAATCCCGCAACCTGTGCGTAAAACATCACATTCTGGTTGACATTGTTCGTTCCAGTTCTGTCGCTCGAATCAGGAAAAAAGTCGAATTCAACCTCCTTGGCGGTAGCGAAAACAGCAAAAAATCCGAAAAGCTTCATTTTCTTTTTTTGTTTTACTTTTGCTCTTGTTCTACTGTCGTTATCAGTAGAGTTTGATACTCTTCTCGGCGGGATACGCGCTTTTAAACCCTCCCGTGGCGGTTGAGGGCGCTGTTTTTAGCACGCTCGGCATGGAAATCGGATAAATATGAGAATGTTTGGCAGGACTAGCAGGCTTGCTCTTAACTCAATCGGAAAGAGAAAATGAAAATAATGATTTGATAACTGGTCATTTTAACAAAAAGATGAAAACTTTAAACTGTTGTCACCCATTAACCCTTGCGGGGAAAGTGACCAATTAATTGTTTACTTGAGAGTCGCTAAAATGACTGAGCGAAGCCAAGCAAAAAGCGCGAAGCGAAGCTTCGCGTCAAAATATCTCTAATTTTGACTTTTGACGCGAAGATTGGCTTCGCTTCGCTCAGCCATTTTTAGCGACTTTCAAGTGAACAATTAATTGGTCACTATCCCCGCAAGGGTTTAATTACAAGAAACAGTCTGGTTTTTCACTTCAATTTGAGCCAGGGAGTAAGAAAACATGAACATAGGTAGACTTAAATTTGGTAGACTTTTACAAACTCGAGCTAAAAATTATAGAGGCTGATCTGCTGATAACAAAGTTTCCCGATTTTAACCGCAAGCACCGTAAACTTTCGGTCGATAATGGAGCTCTTGGACCAGCTCATCCCTAAATCAAGATAAGATACTGATACTTTCCGAATTTCACGTGAGAATAAGCTTTACGTTAGGAAAGCTTACGCAAGTTGAATTCTGCCGAACTGGTCGCCAAATATTAACTATTTTGGCGTCAGGAGATCAAACACATCCGCTCAAGCTTGTATATGCATAAATCCGCTGCCGAGTAATTAGGTTTTAATATCGTTAGAATAGCTGACAATTCCGACGGCAAAAAGGGGAAATTTCGTCACTCATTTGACAGAGCAGATTTTGGTGTAAAACATTCATTAAAAAAAGCCTTTTGTCGGGCAAATGATTTTTCAAGCATTTCTCATGAAAAAATACCCGTTGCAGTTTCACATAAATAAAGTTGAAAACGAGAAGAGTCAACTTTGCAGAAAAACTAGCAATAACAATCGTTCACATACATGAAAAGCTACTGATAAGTTTTCTAATCCATTTTTCAGTCAATTCACACAGATCTTTTCTCGTCACTGCTTTGAGTGATAAGAAGTTGACCTTCAGCCGGTTCTGTTCGGCTGATAAAGAAGTATGCTTCTCAGAAATCTGAGCATGGGGAGCATGAGAAAGCATAATCAAATTTCCCGAGCGGCAGGGAAATGGAGCGTCAGCGTTAGAAGAGACTGACACGGCGACTCATCTTGTAAAAATTTTAAATTGGCGAAATGCGACTTGTCAAAATAGAAATATTTTACACGTGGGGTGGAAAAATGCTATGAAACGGAACTTTATCATGAAAAATGTTTCATTTTTTAAACATATTTCAAGCATTTTTTGTAATTTTCGTATGTTTTATTGGGAACAACATGTGCTGAAACGAAATTTCACAGCCTACGCCTATTTCAACACGTGCCTCAGGCAAATAACTTTTTGAAAATAACCCTAAACTTGCTGTTTTTTTTACTAAACAGGAGTCGTCGAGTGCTCACGGATGCAGGAAACGATCCTGATATACCAGCTGAGTGGTTATTTTCTGTTCTCAGCCGGTAATTTCAAGGACTCGTTGTCTCCACCTCGCGACAGACAGTTTCTCGTCGGTTTAAATATTCCTCACTGATTTATGTTCTTCTTGTTTTTGATTTTCTCAAGTTGACTTTTTGAGCTCTCGTTTCGTCGTGTGAAAAATCCGTTCTGGCCTCTGGGCAGAGCGGCATCGCCCCACAACGCGCAGTTTTTATATTTGCGCTTTCCAGCGCTCTCCGCTAAAGTAAATATCATCTACCTGCAAAAAGCGGCCCGTTAATTCATATTTGCTTCTTTCGTCAAAGAACAAAATACAAAAAAAAGCTGCGTTATTCAAAAACGGCAAGAAGTCTGGTAAAAGGGCACACCGCGCAGTGGCGCAGCGAGACACACAGCCTTTATGGTCCCCAAATGACAAACGTAATTATGGTCATAAACGGCCAAAGACATAGCAACAAGCTCGCCGGCGTGTGCCTAACTTTTCCGATCTCTTTTCTTTTGATAATTCTCTGTGAAAATTACGCCCTTGACCATTTTTCACTGTCGATTGAAACGCACGTGGGTCGTAAAGCGCAACAGGAACCAGCTACGATAAATAACAAAAGCGCCATTTTACGCTCTCTCAATTTCCTGAACTCTCAAAGGCCCAAAATTGGCAATGAAGAATCGGCGAAATTAAACATAAAAACGAGTTCAATTATTTCGTTGCTAGGAAGGCCTAGCGACCAACCGGCGAAAGGCCGAGCAAGTTGAACGCTCTTTTTGGCTCTCTAAGGCGGAAAATTGAGAGTGGCTAAATATAAACTTGCTTGGTTTTTATTTTACGAGCGCCGCCAGATCACATTTTTCTTAGTCGGCTTTATAACATACCGTATTTAAAATACGGTATTTGGCAATTACAACAAGTTGGTAAAATAAAATAATTATTCAGTCTGAGAAATTGGCGCTAGAATTATTAATCTCTTGCTCGAATTTTCTCTCAACCTCAATCGGAGGTGTGTGAAATCTCGAAATTGGATTATTTAGTACTTACGACCGGCATCTATATTTTTTTAACGGTGGGCTCATAAAAGTCAAAACCGCGAAAACAAAATTCTTAAAAAAAAGCTGTCGACTCGAGCCGACTACTTTGAATTAGGATAAATAAAAGACCAGAAGCAAAACTAGCTGCCAAATGATCCTTATCTAAATTTAACGTTTACGACCGGAAAACCTCGCTTTATTCAAGCTCTAATGATTCTTAATTTATTTTTCGTTTTTCGCTCCACTCTGCGAGCTCCATTTAACAATGTCCGAAAAATGTAAAACTCTTATCTTGTAAATATTTGAAATCAAATTTAAAAAAATCGTAAATGCACGCAACGCTTTGTTTGAAATGTGTTTATACCAAATTTTTGAATTTCTTAGAATTTTGCTGTCCTTTTTGTTCTCCTTCAATATCTCTTGCAGTCGTCCTCAGTTTAATGAGTCGCACCGGAAGTGAACAAAGAAAAGGAGACGCGTTTCTTTCTTTAGCTCTTAGAAACTTGCCCGTCTGTTCGATAATAGAAAACTTCTCTTTCACAAAACGCATATTTGACAAAAGCATTTTTTTAAGTAATTAATCTAGAATAAAAATAAAAAATTTAGTTTTCTAGAGACATTTTGCTGCTTTGCAAATATCGGAAATTTAGGACTTGGTATTTATGAATGAATGAAATCACAATTTAACAGAATCACAGTGTTGAACTTTTTTTCGATTTTGCTCCCTCAGTTGCCAGATCTCTTCCTGAAAATTCGATTACAACTTTCATTCATATTAGAAAACCCAGGCTTACTTTTAGTTTATGAAACTTGTCGGGCTGGAATGATAACTCGATAACGATGAAGTCGTCCACTGATCGTAGAATATTAACAGCGTCTGAAGTGGGTTTTTTTTTCATCGAAAAGATAGTTTTTCTTGTACCTCTGTGGTTTATGTTAAGAAAAGAAATATTATTGACGGCGATTATTTGGTCTCCTTCGTTTATTTTTCCTGTCGATTCTGCAACACCAGTCGGGTGAAGATATGAGATGAAAATTCCTAAAAAGATCTTTATCATCGATTTTAAAAATCCACCAACCTTGATTATCAATTTCGCCACCAACAATGTTGAATCCGAGTCCGAGCGAAAGTTTACAAATCTGGACTATCCGCAATTCGGAGAACTCGTTTTCAATGATATTTAAAGGATTTGAAGAGAGCGACCTCTGTATCCCCAAATTTACACGCTCGCCGCAATTGTTGAGCATTTCGACGACATCCTCGTGCATTTCTCGCGTTATTTTACGGTCGTCGATTGAGATGAGACGAGTTCCAGCCTCGAGAATGCTTATTTTACGTTCGAAATTTAAATTTATAATATACTAAAATTTATATAACGATTACGCAGACCACCGGCGATTTATCATAAAATTGTGTAATCTTGACATAATCTTATTTATAAAAACCAGGTAAATCTTGACATTCAAATTGACAAAACGATGAATTTGTTCTACTGCGCTTTCTTCGCAACAGCATCTGGCTACATGGGCACACATGCGGGCTCGTTCTACGGCCAAACTAACAGTAAGTGCGCAATCTTCAGCCAAGGAATGAGGAGCAAAAATATCCGAATAAAGAAATCTTGCGAATCTGTTTTTTACGAATACTGTGTATTTGCGAACGGCTCCCATAAGCGCTTCCATTAGCAAATATCGAAGTGATGAAGATCGACGAGTCTCCCGGCACGTGTTCATTTCCGACCCCACCGGCAATTGTTATCCCTAATCCCTTTTTTTATTGTTCACTTTATGAATATTTTTGTTAAGTTAGAACACTTAATAAAAGAAAAACAGATTGTATCACTTCTTAATAACGTCTTATAAGGCCTATTCAATTATTAATTTTGCTGTCTACTATCAAAATAATTAATGTGAGCAACTATTCCTTCGATGAGACGTCAAGCGAGACTTCAATTGTTCTAGGCGTGTCTTGTCAAAAGTTTTTATAAAAGAAGTCTTTTTGTAAACGTTTCCCCTTGAAGCTAGTGTAAATTATTCATAATTACAATTTGTTAAAACTTTTCTATTCTCGGTGGGCGGTTCTGGCTGGAAACTGAGTTTATTTCTGGACGAATGATACCCGCTTCAGCGAGAAGCTGAATTAAATATTGTAAAAGTTCGAATTGAGAGTAAATTAAAGATAAGAGTGAACTTTCGAAAACCGCAGATTATGCATATTTAATTTTTATGGACCTACTCTTTGAGAGAGATGATTTCTCTTGACTGTCAGTTTGACCCTTTTCGGCGCTTTCTGCAGCAACTTCACCGCTTTCTTGTGACGTTCGTTTATCAAGCTTTCATTTTCAATCTTGACGAGCATGTCACCAACGCGCAAACGGCCGTCAAGTGCGGCAGAGCCATTCTTCATGATCTAAATTAGAAGTCATTGCGATGGAAATAACAGAACATTCAAACGATTTGTCACGTGTTAAAACTTTCAAAATATACTTTATTTAGGGTTAAAAGCTCTGAGACTGTAAGTGCGCTCACTTATTCATGATTCGCGAAACCTGCTAAATGGCAAGATAACCAGTAATGTATCACATTCTACATAAAATGTTCTGTAATTGTATACACAAACAATTCAACGATAACTAATCTCGCAATTCTGGATGAAAAGTTTTCTTCGAATAAATAATGTCCGAAATCAACAAAGACTCTCTCAAAATGTTCTACTTCGCTTGCACATAATATAAAATAACTTCCCGAGAGTACTCAGTCAACCAGGTTTCAGCGCTAAGTGAAAAAGAATTAATTCAATTGAGTGTCAATTTAATCCGCATCAAGCTGAATATAATCCCCTCGAGACGACACTGAATAGTCTCCTTCAAAAAAGTTTGTCACTGTAATCCTTCACAGAAGTTCAGGATTACAGACTGTAATTTACAGTGATATGTAGCGACGGGACGTGCAATCTTCTTAATTTGATCGGAAACATAAATCGTGTCTTCTGAGCAACAAGACTTCGACAGGACTTAATCTACGCCCAAATTCATTAACCTAATCTCTACCACCGTCCCTTTTTGTTTCAACTGTATAATGTACTTGCATTTGTTATAAAGAATCCGCAGTTGCCTTCCAAAATCTGATTATCAGCTCCACCAGTGATCGAAAAACCAAGACCACCAAGTGTTCGGTCGAGTGTTACTTTTTGGGAGAATGTCTATCAGTATTTTGTGTATTTTGAGCTTCCAAAATTTAATCAAAGTGCTTGTTATCTGCATTATTAAGGATGTATTACGTTCTCGAAGTAGACGTAGAGAAAACATTAAGTAAATCTGCGAGTCTTCTTTAACGAAACACTGTTGGCTCAATAATGTTGATCGATAAGTGGCATCGAAAAAAATTGAATAATCAGTATGCAAAAAAACTATACATTTAACCGAGACAACGCTTATACGAGGCTAATTAAGTCACTTTATTTAAGTGAACAATAACTTATACAAATAGTCATGACTTTGTTATTTAATAAATCAAAAATTCATAGAAAAAAATTAAATTTTTACATATTTTTAAGCTTATACAATAGTTTCGAATGCTCATCTGAAGGCGATCAATACGTCATCGTGTCCCAGGGGTTAATTCATCCCTTCCTTCAATTATGTCCCCTTGTTCGCGCACTGACGTCCCAGGATTTAACGATGATTGTCGAAAAATTCCGTTTTCTTCTACGTTAAGGGTTTCTCTCGATTTGTGTCTTTCTTTTTTCTTTCCAAACATCTCTCTTCACAGAGAAGATAATACAAAAACGTGGATAACTCACAAAACTTGGATAACTGAGCGAGCCCCTCAGGATATAACCAAAAGGAGGGCCGCCAGAGGCGCGCGAGGGATCATATTTTTATACATGGGATATTATGGGGATGAAGCCTCAGATATTATGTAAGAAGTTTTTTATCATGAAATTTAATTATAAAATATATCAGATGAAGGCATATTGACAGCAATTTGGGCATAGAAGGTGAACAGTCTTTTCGAGGCACAATATGGTGAATTCATATTCTGTTATCTAAACCGCGAAGATGTATCTTTTCAGAGTCTTACAGAGTGACACGCTCGTAAAGCCTGTCTAATTTCTCTAACTTCATAGCATAGGGTCGTTTATTACGGCAGTAACGGAGCCGTTTCTTGATCTTTTCTGAGTTCTATATTTTTACTTCTTATTTTGGATTTTTGGAAGTTCCAAATTGAAACTCTATAAACTCGATTATGTGTTCCAGGGTTAAACTTGGAGCCTTGAAGTTGTAAGATTCAAATATTAACAATTTGCAAATTTAACATTATTAAGAACATTCCTGACCGCGCAAAGCCTCCGTCCACTCAGCAAAAGACTTTGCTCTCATTATTTTGTTGTATAGAATCATAAGTGGAGTAGTTGAGTCTACACATTTGTCCGAGCGGTTGTCCCTCAAGTCGGTACAGAATCGCTCAACAAGCTCATTCATTCTGATAATGAGCTTTTCCTTCTTCACTTTAGTCTTGAAAGAGTCGCCACATGTGACGAATCCGCTCATCTTTTCCAGCGTCTGGAAGCATGATGAGCCAGGCTGAGGCTCGCTGAGAACACAAGCTGCTTTTGACATAGGCTTCTCCACGGGAGCTTCATTGAATACTACTGTGAAAAAGTCATTGAAAAATCTCTAAAAAAACTTACATTTCTTGCATGATCGCCCGTCTCCGTTGAAACCAACATTGCAGATGCATTCAGAATTAATGCAGATCGCGTTTTGATCACATTTATCACTGCAAATTTTTGAGGTCTTAACGCACTTCTTCCCTGATCCTGTGTATCCTTCTTTGCAGGTGCATTTTAGAGATATTGGTTTACCAGTTTTGCTGTTGATCTGCTCCTCGCAAATGGCATTTTTAGAGCATGGATTTCGCGCAGCCTTTTTGCAACGTCCTCCTAAAGCAGTTTTATTGCAATTTTAACCGTCGACTTTCCGTCTGAGCATCTTTAACCGCAAATCTACCAAATTTATATATTCGTGTAAATTACCTAATGGAGCACAGGAGTAGCCGGTGCCTTTAAAACCATCCATACAGACACATTTGCTATTCAGGCATTCGGCTTTTGGATGACAAGTAGCACATCCAAACTCCTCCATCTTTAAAAAATCAAATATTAACAATAAGTTATGTCAATAACAAACAGCGCGGCGCAGGTTTTTACCTGAAGCGATCGTTCGCTTATAAGTGAGTTGGTCGGAACTTCTTCGAGGATCACGTGGATTGCGTCTTTACTGTAATAAGTTCGATGAGGTTTAATTGGAATCAAGGAAGAGTGCAAATTAATCTGGCGGTTTTATCCACTCGCACGAACTTCATCCCAAACTTGATTGACCCATTTCTACGCAAGTATATCCATTATCCAAATCAACGCATTTTTGGGTTGCCTTGCATGAATGAACTTCATTCAAACATTCATTGTAGATGTTATCCTGGCATTCCCACTTTCATTCAGGCTTTGAATGTTATTTAAAAACTCAAAAAAAAACATATTAATCTTCAGCTCGTTTCCTGAAGACCAAATCCAACAAAACTCGCAGTTCCACTACCACCAAGCTCTCTTGACGAGAACTTGATCGCGAATTCCGCCGCATCTATTTCTACCCACGAAAACCAGCCAAGTAAATTCGGATCGTACTCTTTGTTGTCTGAGAAAGTGAACTCCCGCGAGTTCTGGTGCGACTCGTCGCAAAATAACCGCGTTGAATTATCCCAGGCAAGTTGAACGCTATCTATGCATACATCATCGCCAGAAAGATGGTGCCAATTTTGGAGGAATTTGGACTGTTCTTCGACGGCAAAATGGGTGAATCTGACTTTAACCTTGAATAAGGATTTCATATTTTTGAAGTCATGAGCTTATGAGTGGTATCAACCAGTGTTCATTTCAAATTTACGTACCTTTGAACATAGCGGGCGCACGTCCCAACACCAGTCAAATTCTTTCTGCGGATAGCAACGCTGAATAAATTATTGACATCGTTAATCTACTTGCTGATTTCATTAAGTATTGTTTCCTACCTCATACCCTTGCCAAGACTGGTACCAGCTAGGACATGCAATGTTTTCTCTGCTAAGACTGTCGATAAATCCATGCGATCCGCGA
>Ga0115008_10003780_pt1 | contig 12528 bp, 12 predicted proteins | sample FraStrMetagenome_FD_87164 | JGI IMG/M metagenome (GOLD analysis project Ga0115008, IMG submission 87164) | Marine eukaryotic phytoplankton communities from Arctic Ocean - Fram Strait ARC3M Metagenome | ecosystem: Environmental > Aquatic > Marine > Oceanic | place: Fram Strait | collected...
AATGGCGTCGCCGCGCTCGATGAAGTTCTGGCTCAAGGCAGCCATAAAGGATACTTGAGCTTGTGGAGAGCAAGCTTGCTCACAGACACCAGCTTCTCCAGTAGCACCAACGTCTCCCTTGACTAGTGAAAAATAGTAACAGAACGGGGAGTAGTCATAACTTACTTGAAAGACCAGCTTCACCAGGGAAACCAGGTTCACCTTGCGGTCCGACTTCACCCTGAATGCCGATACCTGGGGCTCCTTGGTCACCCTTTGCTCCAGGAGCACCTCGTGGACCGATTGGACCTGCTCGAGTTGATGACTGCCCGTTGAGACCTGATTCACCCTTTAGGCCATCTTTACCATCTTCTCCCTATGAATAAACATTTGATCTTGTTTATACTTCAATAACTGCTGTACCTTGCAACCAGGCTCACCAACAGCACCTTCAGGTCCGACAGGGCCTGGGAGACCAGGAAGACCACGTCCACCAGAATCACCCATTGGTCCTTGACCACCTCGCTCACCGGGCTTACCGTTGATACCGTTGGCACCAGGCATACCATTTGCACCAGGTTTGCCGGGAGGACCGATGTCTCCTCGTGGACCACGCTCTCCAGGAAGACCGTCTTGTCCGTCAAGACCATCAAGACCTTCAGCGCCGATGGCACCTTTCAGACCCTGCTCGCCAGGGAGACCTGGCTTGCCGTCAAGACCAGCTGGGCCGCGGAGACCCATTGGACCAGGAGGACCTTGCTGTCCTTAATTATGACTCTATTTATGATATAACTTGCATTAACTTACCTTCGTCACCGGGAGGACCTCGTTGACCACGCTCGCCAATACCAGGTGGACCTTGGAGACCATCAGGACCAATGGGACCGGGATTACCCTGTTCACCAGAGGGACCACGGGGACCTTCGTCACCCTTTCTTCCTTGTTCTCCGGGAATACCAGCGTCTCCCTTTTTGCCGCAAGGACCGGGGATACCAACGCCGGGAGGACCAGCTGGACCTGCACAACCAGGAGATCCAGGTGGACCGACTGGGCCTTCAGGACCGTCAGGACCTCCGCGACCTAAAATGTTTTGTCATGATTATTTTATTACCAGCAGTTAAGAGAGTGATAAAAAAGTTAATTGTTGTTTTCTCGTATTTACCTTGTGGTCCTGTAGGACCAGGAGCACCAGGTCCACCGGGGCAACCAGGAGGACCCTGAAGGAAGTGACATTCACCATCGCTCTGGCAGAGTGGGCTGCATTCTGGACAGTCCCCTTGGCAGTCCAATTCTGGCTCCTCGACTAATGGATTTCGCTCGTCTTTTTGACGGGTCTTGACCTCTGACCGTGAACTCGTTGTTGATCTTTTCAGAATAACAAGAAAGACTACTTTAAACTAGCTTCGATTGGCTAATTAATCCAATTAACAAAAATGATTGATGGCGCCACAGTTTGACACAGTCAGCCAGACCCATTCCTTGGCGCATCGACATTTCAGGAACTCGCAGAGCAGGTTCGTATGTCTTGATCTGTGGCTCGCGGTTGCGCGATCTGTTGCACGGCACTCCGCCACACATTTCGACGACTTCATCTTCATCGGGCTGCGGACTAGCCGCTACCAGCCCAGCGGCCAACACTCGCCAGATCTTCATGCTTCTGAAATATAAAATATTATATTCGTAGAGAACCCATAATACTTAAAATTTTATTTGATAAATATATTTTCACTGTAATTTACGTTTGTCTTTCTTGTTTATTACATAATACAAAGTACAAAACCGCCGCTGTCAATGTAATTTTTCCCTCAAAAAAAAGAGAAAAATCTTCTGAAAACTTCTAAAATGATTCGAAAAATTTCTGATTCATCTAATTTTTACCCCTTCTACCGCTGATTTCCTCTTACTAATCCAGTTTCTATCTCTTATCTTCGTATAGTATAAAAAAGCAAGTACCTGGACTTCTTCTTAGCAAGCCGAAGGAGTGTCTGTCTTTCTTCGTGCTGGCTCTGCTCGTATTGCTTCGTCGAGCTTGATCACCTGGGTGAGCTCTTGTGCCTTGCGCCTGAGCTTGAGCGCCGCCACTCGCTTCCTCGCTGGTGTTCTTTTTTTCTCTCTCACCGAACTACAACTCTATGCCAAGAAGTTTAAACGACGAATACAAAAAGTCAGCTTTTAACAAAAGTCATTCCACAAAATTTCCGTAATTCCACAATTGTCGCCAAATTTCGCCAGTTGTTCCGTCTAAATCAGCTGTTCTCCGACTTGCCACCTCGCGCGGCTCGGCTTCTTTGATGTGCATGCCATGGCTTCTTGATTTTCAATGGTCAAAAGCGGATATCGTATTTTCGGTACCAACATGTGAGCCAAAAGAAGAAGGACAAAGGGAGAAAAGAATCTGTGGTAGAATGGTGATCAGCAGTGAATACATGGAGGACTTTAGAGCTTTCGTGAGCCCGTATTGAAAATCAATTGTATTTTTATCAATAACAAGTTTGATTTTGGGAACTAAGACTTTAACTATATTTATATTTTTCAAAAGATATGATTCGGATGCTGGCAAAAGTTCAATTTTCAAATCCAGCCACTTCATAATCGACCATCATAAAACGTGAAACATGTCTGAAGCTCATGATCGATGGAGCTTTAATGATTTTATTTGCTCCGGTTAGAAAGAATTTGAGAACCAGGTTAACAAAAACTTACTTCCAAAGATCAAGTCTGCCAGACGGAGGACGTATTGGATTGGTATTTTATTTTTAGGATAGTATTGTTGATGTAGAAATCTTTATATAGAAATACAAAAGCTGCAAGACGTGAGGAGAACATTTAATAAACCTTGGAGAAATCTTAAAAGCTAGATATAACTTGTGCTATCATTTTCCATAAAATTATTTTTATATTTTGTACAAAATTCGCTTCTTATATTGCTTTCAATATCAGGATTGACCCACTTTTTTCTTATTCTAGCGCTATTGAGCATAAAATTCATTAAAATAAGATTGGAAAAGCTTAATTTTACGCAGCAATTATACGAAATAATGCAGCTTATTATATTATTATTCTATGGCAAGATTACTTTATGTGAATTTCTGATAAGAAAAAATTGACAACATAAAACAAGTCAAGTCTCAGATGTATGATAAACATAATTACGAAAAGACAAAAGTTTTAAGATCGGAAATCGTTTCAAGTGACCTATTCGATCCTTAGTTTGCTGACCGCATCGTAGAATCGTTTGACGTATCTATCTCCAAAATGTCTGGTAGGGTGTGAAAATTCGTTCCTATCTGAAGAATTTGGTGCACGAAAAGCCAGCTGTTCCATTTACGAGTAATGCGCTCTCAGATCTAAAAATATCAGACCCGGTGCTTAATGGCGTATTTACGGTCCTAATCAAGTATTATTTTATAGGCGATCAATTAACGTATTTGAAGTTTTCTTTCAAGAATTTAGTTGTTTTACGCTTAGCGTCGCAAATTCTTGAATACAAAAATTCTACCAATTTTATTGCAGGGTTGAAAAACGCGTCGGATTGTCTTTTTTAATGTTTTCCCATTTTTTAATTATTCTTTATTTTTTTGTTTTAAAAAACACAATTACAGCGTTAAATTATCGTTTTTGATCAGAAGCCAAGTTCTTTGCTTTCCTTTCTTCAGATTTGCGCCGAGTCGTTTTTAATTCAAAGGCTGAATTTGGCCAGCCGGCGCCGTAAAACGAAAAGTATAAACGCGAGCTGGTACTTTCCAAGTCATTAATGTCAGACCACCTAACACAATCAAACGGCAAAAAGCCAATAAATTTACATAACATACCCACCTCTCGAACATACCGATAAGCAAACTTCCGATAATATATCAAGATGGAAATAGCCGAGCGAAGCGAAGCTTAAAACGAGAAGCGAGTTTTCGCGTCAAAAAGAGCTAAACGTTATTTTCTTAGCCGAAACTGCGCTTCATGCTTCGCTTCGCTCAGCCAATTCAAGGGACAAACTTATTGGTCCATTTCTTCGCAAAGGTTAATCGAAGAATCTTCCAAAAATGGTACTTTTATTACAGTAAAGATTCTGAAGAAAAGATATAAATATCTTAGGATTCTTGAACTTCATGTAACCGAGCGCGTGGGTGTTAAAAACAGCCAATTAGAGAACGCAAGCAGCTGGAATTTTGTTGAAAGCCTTTCATTCCTGAACCAGGAGTTTGAAGGAAATTTATCATGGCTCGAAGAATCGACAAATTTCGTGAGCATCTTATTATATTTATGAAACAATAACTTTCTCATATTTTGTTTATTTTCAATAGCTTCATTCTGTAGTGGATGCGCTCAAGAAAGAAAAAGAAGAGGAAGAAGCCCAATTACTCGAGCTTCTTGCTGGAAATTCCTCCGCCAAGCAGCTTCAGCGATCGGGCAAAGCACTTGCAAACCAGATTGTCCAGGCAGTCCGGACCGGTCTCTTCGAGCGCATGGTCGTCACATGCGCTCCTGCTCATGGCGGTGCTCTACCGGCGACCGAGATCTCGCACGGGAAACCGGTTGTTATCACCATGCCCGATTCGCGGTACAGAGGCTTCGTCTTTTCGACAAGCGAAGCTACAATCGACGTCTGCGTGGATGTCGGCGAAAATGGTGAAAAAATCGCGTTAGGAGATCGACTTGACATCATGCCGGCGCCGGACGATATAACTTACAGGCGAATGAAAGCAGCGTCGGAAGAAATGAAGAAAATGATCGAAACACGATCGAGCAGAACTGTTGATATTATTTTCGGAGAGTCGCAGCCATATCCGCAAGTTTCAACTGAGAGTTTTCTAGCGCCGAAAACGGATGTCAAGAATTTGAATAAGGAACAGCTCGAAGCTGTTCGAGCTTCTTTGGCTATTCAAGATCTTATGTGTCTTCATGGACCGCCAGGAACTGGAAAATCAACGACTGTAGCGGCGATTGTAGCGGAAGCGGCGCAGCGAGGAATAAAAACTATAGGAACACGAGTTGTTAAAAAGTCAAGTAGGTATAATTTAGTTTGAGAACTTGTGATAAGTCACGTGTCCGTCAAACGCAGCAGTTGATGCACTCGTTGAGAAGCTGGCAAAAAGGCGTGAAGTGGTGGTCACGCGTCTCGGACATCCGGCGCGAACATCGCCACATTTACGGCAATACACACTTGAGGCCAAAATGGCGGACGTGGAAATGCTCAGGAATGTGATATTTATTTAAGTTAGACAAAAATTATTTAAATTAAGGTTTGAATACGATGAATTTGATCAAGTGGTTTATTTTTTATCAAATCATAATTTTTCTTAAAATTATAAAAAGCTTTTAATAATTTCACTATTACGGTGTTTATATCAAAAATAAAGAGGCCTGAAATCTGACATGTACGCCGCCTCTGGTCGTGAGCGAGGAGAACTGCGTAAAGAGCTTCGAGATCGCGAGAAAAAATGCTCTACGGAAATTCTGGCGAATTCACACGCAGTCGTTGCAACATGCACTGTTGTTGGAATGAAATCGATTCTTGACGTGATCTCCGATCCTGAACATTTCGGACTTGCAATTGTGGATGAAGCTGGTCAAGCCGTGGAACCGGCGATTTATCCGATTTTAAGGAGATGTTCGAAAAAGCTGATTCTTGCTGGCGATCCAGCTCAGCTTCCACCAACAGTGAAGTCCAAGGGCGCGTCGATACTGACTAAAACGCTGCTGGAAGACCTGATGGGACGCTACCCGTCTAATACAGTACTGCTCAAGCGACAGTATCGCATGAATAAGATGATTTCTGACTGGGTGTCTGACAGTATGTACAGAGGAGAGCTAATTGCTGATGAGTCGGTCCAGAATCACACTCTTGCTGATTTATTACAGGATGTGGAAGGCGTCGCAAAGCAAGCTGGTGCGGATTTTGTTGAAGATATTTTAAGGTGAGTTTATTTTGAAAAATCAGTCCAGATAGATCTCAACTGTCGATTTCTTGTTTTTTGCACCTTTTGAAGAAGCTTTGGGGTAGATAGTTAATTAAGATAAGAAATGGTTTGTTCTATTTGATGCAATATAAAAGGAGGGTGGTTAGTACTAACGGCACTCAAATGATTCCAAAATAAGTGTATCTAGTCGGCTGATGACACCTAGTTTATATTATTTTTAAATGATTTTAGCTCACCAACAATATTAACTGATAAATATTACGCTTTTTACAAAATAAATTATATTTCATTGATGATTGCATTTGAATTTTTATTTGTACCACAACGCCTTGAAATAAATAAAAATGTATTTTAAGCTCACCAATGACCTTAATAGACACTGTTGGTAGTAACATGGATGAGGATCAAGTGAGTGAAGACCAATCCAAGGTCCTAGGTTGTCAATCAATTGAACATTTTCCAGAAACGATCCCAGGTGGTCGCGACGCTAAACACGCGAATTTCTGATCTCTGAATGATTGGTACTTTTCCGTTTGTTTGGAAATTCCAAATTGGAATTTATAACTGAGAACCTGAAAAAAGTCCAATCCAGGCGAAGCTCTTTTGGCTACTTTGACGACGAAGATTTTGATCAAAGCTGGAATAAAACCGAAAAATATTGCGATAATTTCTCCGTACGCTGCGCAAGTACAACTCATTGCAAAGCTTGTAGGACCAACTGTATCTGTCCGGACTGTCGACGGATATCAAGGAGGAGAAGCTGAAGTAGTCATTCTTTCTCTCGTCCGGTCAAATATCGACGGAACGACTGGATTTTTGTCGGACAGACGTAGACTTAATGTTGCAGTTTCACGTGCGAGAAAAAGTTGCATAGTCATCGGAGACAGTGGCACAGTCACGAGGGATAGCTTTATCGAAAAGATGTTCGAGTATTTTGGAGAAAATGCGAATCTCATAAGTCCGGCTCAGTTTCAGGAAAGGGTCATTTTCTTACTCAACTTCATATTTCAGATAAATTTTACCCTAGAAAAGGCTTGTGAAGAATATGAGAGCATATCTGAACAAGCAGGGTACTCAGCAACGAACAAACTACCTCTACATTCGCATACGACTAAAATAGCTTCTCAAGCTCCAGACGAGCCAAAACGACCAAAGAAACCTGCCCAACCAAAGAACGATCCGAAACCAAAAAATATAAATTCATCAAAAAGCAAACTCGAAAAACGTCTCGAGAAGCAAGTCCAAGAAGCTCAAGCAAAACCAACTGTCAGTGAAATCATCGCAAATAACATCAAACAATCGTCTCAAATTTTGTCCAAACCCTTTACGGAGCTGAAAATAGAAGAACCAGAGCAAGGAAAATGTCCTGATTGCAACAAAAATATGCCAGTTTCGAACTTAGAGCTGCATCAGATTCATTGCGCGCGCCTGAGGCGAGAACGTCCAAAGCCCGTAGAAAATGATAAAACAAAGAAAGATCAAATGAAGAAGCAGAAAAAAATTCACCAAAGGGAGGAATCCAAACGCTAAGTAAATATAATTAAATAACTCAAATTCAAGCAATTGATCCCATTTAATAGAATATCAAAGAACACAAAAGACCCTACGCTAGAAAAAGAGTATGATGATGACGACGCGCTTTTAGACGCAGCCATATCATCAGCTGGTAATTGTGCTTTTGGAACATGCAAAGTATCAGTGAGGGTTATGCCATTTGTTTGTTCATCTTGTGGAAAACATTTCTGCGGGACACATAAATTTGCTGAAAGTCATGGATGTAAAAGTATTCCGATGAATCAACGCAAAGGAAGCTCTACTTCCTATAATTTGAAGGTGAGTGATTAACAAACGGAGACATCAATTATATTTTTAAAACGTTTTCAGCAAAAACAACTGAAAAACAAGCTTGATTCAAAACTTAAAGATATGGAGAAAGGTCGAAAGACAACTAATAAGACGAAGAAAAAATGATCCTGTAACATCAAAGTATAAAAATATCAATAAACAAAAGTTGAAACGGAAAAATGTGTCGAAAAAGAGTGTTGCGGATTAATTTCATGCGAGTTTGTTCACCAGATAAGCTCGAAGGATTGTGAAGAGGGGTACAATTACGCCGCGCGATGGCGCTTCGCTTATCAGTTTATCGGTTTCCTGTTGCTCAGTCGGATATGAGCAGCGAGAGAGAAAGACGAAAAAGTTTCAGTTTTGCAATGTCCCATGCAGGGACCCAGTACGATACTCTATCGTACGCTGATACAAGGTAGATTCTTAAATTCTAGTTCCAAATTGGAAATACACTATCAGGTCTGTGGTCAGCTCGTCGGTCTTCAACGACTGGTCGTCGGCAGAGGACACTCACATGACCTCATCAAGCGCCCAGATTTCCAGGCCCCCTCGTGCGCCATCGGAGTTTCAATCCGTTCATGATTTTGACAACAACGAAGAGAATGACTATGGATCGGTGAATTTCAACGCGAGGTCAAATGTCAACCCGGTAAGAACCAGTAGAGTCAAATCAATGCTAACGTGTGAGACTCTGTAAAACCCCCAGTTTTGACCAAAGATTGCCCTAGAATTAAAACTTCTGCAAGTAATTTTCGACACGTTAAAATTTTGAGTCTTCTTATTCGATTTTGAAACTGATTTTTATATTTTCTGTTTGTTGTATTTTATTTGAAGAGAAAGATTGTTTTGACGTTTGTTACAGCAGCTTCTTGCATCCACTCATGAGAGTCCACATGCTTTATTTATGATAATCTATTCAAGCCGTTTTTCCTGAGCTTATACCTCAGAAACCTACATTCTGCGTCAGCACGTCGTTTTTCACGTTTTTAAACTCGTCCTATTTAATTTTAGCTGATCCAAGTGTTTTTGGAAAGTGCTCTACAAAAGTGCATAACTATCATGTGCAGCCAGCCGATTGATCTTATCAGCTACATCCGCTTATCGTTCGCTCTACGGACAGAGAGACGACTCTATATTCTATAAGTGCAAAGCACTGCACATAACATATCTTTCAAGTGCGATCTATCGTGCTGCACAGTGCCGGTCTTTAGACGCTAAATCGCAACGTTAATTCGTTAGTTTCGATTAATGTTATCGTTCCACGCTGTAATTGGGCCAAAATGACCCACAAACATGTTTAGAAAAGAGTCTTTTATGCACCGAGCTGGTCTAAAATATTTTCCAATTTTCTCATTATCAGTTCCGAAACGGGAAACATTCCATCACCTTTATAAACAGCTCTCGAAAGAAGAAATTTTAGAATTCCAGGCGATAAAATTCAGTAACCTTGGATTTAATTTAATTTTTGATTGGAAATTACGGAATTTTGATTAATAAAAACAAAAGTGGCGCAATTTGTCACGCCACAAAAGCTGACTTTGTGGAATTGTCAACAGAAAGCAGCAATGTTTTGCATTTACACGTTATTTGTTTGCAGTGCGGTTGAAATAGGTTAGAGCCAGGGCTCTCTCGCGGAACCTGATTGCCGAAACGCGTGTTCCATCTTAAAATAATAAACGGTTATCATAATCTAGCCTAAATTTCACATTTTTTTTAAATTTAAACTTAGAGAGACCAGCAAATCAAAGAGGTATTTTTGCAGCTGAAAAGGACGAAAGTTATTTCTTGAAGAATTCGATACCCTGAGTTTTTTTGATATTTTCAAAACTCGTTCGTCGGGCCCGACAGTAACAAACAGAAACAAACAGGACTTACTTGTAATGCGTGATTATTTTCTGTTGCAGATCGCACTTCAGGTGCTTGTTTAACTCCTCACGTTGCTAGATTTCAAGAATCTTGTCTAACAGTCATACTTGCCTCGTTACATATTAGCTTATCGACTTACCGAGTTTTTTCGTGTTGTGATATTTGAAGTTAATAATTCGTTTAAAGCGGTCTGGACGCCCTTCTTCAAGACCTAGTGAAGGAAAGGATGAAACAATTTTCAAAAATAGACATAGTGGCGCCTTAAAAGTCCTCGATAAGCTGCATTTATATCTGTACATTGATTTATGAAACGAACCCTGATCGCTTGTGGTTCAATAAAGGCGCTAGAATCTTAACTGTGAAATTTTGTTCATCCTCCTCAAAGCCATGTGGTCTGGCATATGGAGTGGCCTCACCAGTCTTTCGCAGGTAAATCCGAAATTAACGCCTCAGCGGCTCTAATTACCAGTCTCCTAACCAACTCTGGCGTAATATGGAAGTCCATATCACGTCGCATAGAAATTAATACTAATACCGTACTTACAACAAAAGGACAAGAAGAAATCGGGGAATAAGGCGGATCAAAACCGGAAAGCGCAGAATCCAGCGAGGCAGAATCTTGGCAAGGTCACGTTCCCTGGAGAGCGTGGTTTATTGGACTCTGGATCGAGCTGGGAGTCAAACTCTTCTGGTAAAATGCAGCAAAAAAATTTAGAAAAATTGACGAAATATTTCTTTTTATAATTTTCATAACGTTCAAAATTTCTTTATTTTTCATAATTTCATATAATTTTTAAAACCATCGTTGAAAAGAACATTTTTTAAAAGTTAATAACTAAAATTCTTCTTGCGCTCTGCAATTCTTGTTATCAAAAAACCTCAATTAAACTTTTTCAGCCGGTTCAGTCCTCCGCGGAGCTCCTCCTGCAACTGGCGTTCGTACAAGGAATGGAATCTTTAATCGCTTAATGATAAGTTGTGTTACGTAATATATTTCATATACTGATTAGGTAAAAAGTGCAAAGTATCTTGGTTAGAAAACAAGATGTGAGAGATTCCGCTTGAAGGAAAGATTACCGTGAACCTTGTCAACTCGTCGAAACACGAAGTTAAGGGTCCACCACTTGCTTCAGACAGCTTCTTGTCTCGCAGTTGAAACACTGTATAAGCGCTGAGTTTCATAATGACCCCCTAAAAGTCAAAAATCCTTTCGCCAAGCTCCCGGTCAAGAATCCTGGACAACTACTGGCACCTCGAATTCTCTGACAAATTCCAACTCTTTTACGAATTCAAGCTCCAACTTTTCAAATGCTTCTTCGAATTACCTGGTCGGCCCGACGCGTTTCCGGGATCAACTTTATCAACGACATGTTTGTTCAAAAATGAGCATGGAATGAAAAAGAGAACTTAGTGCATGGAAATGAAGAAAATAAATTAATGTGGTGTTTTGGGTGTTTTTTTTAAATTAATGAAAAATCTCTTTTGGTTAACATTCTTAAAATATTTCGATAATTTATCACTAATTTAAGGCCACGATGGACAGATCCTACACTGACGTTGACCAAAATGCAAGGTAAGCTGCAAATTTTTTTGCAACCAAAAAAAAATCTTCAAACTGCAACTTTATTCATAAAGTAATGCTTTTTGACAAGTTGCTTGTTGAAGGGTCGACGGGGGAGTAAACACTGAAGTTAAGCTGCACCCCACGGTCGTTTAGAACATAATCTTATACCAGTAGTAGGTTCTGATTATACAAGAAATCCAGAACGGAAATAGCGCAAGCGCGGCTCGAGAGTCACGCCGGAAATCGCTGACCACACGATTTAAATTCTAAAAGGATCTCCAAGGAATTAATACTAATGATCTTTAATGTGAATTATGTCGGTAACTAAGCCATGAGGTAAGCGTAGCATGCTCGACGCGGCAGGTGCTTATCAGTGGACCGACACTTTAGAGACGAGAGCAATGAGAGAATATCAAAATTGCCTTATATGATACAAGTTCTATTCAAAATCGCAGCTTTATTCTTGCGCTCGGGCTTAAATTCGGTTCGTCTGTACGTACTCATTAAAGAAATCCTCCGTACCGTTCTTACGGTACCACGCGTGCTTTGCATGGGTTTCACTATTCAAATTTTGAATTTCTCGTGCGCGGCGCTAGAAGCGGAGTTGGCCCAATCCAAAACTGATCGTAATTATAGTGAGGCTCAAGATTACAGTTTTCGTACAGCGCCCTCAAATACAAGTGCTTTCTAAGATGATCATTTCAAATTATTCATTTATTAATAATTGGCGTGTATTGAAATCATGGAAGAAACAATTTCGAGGACCGCTTTATTTTGGCATTTAGACGCATTATCTGTAAGAGTATCGTGCTCAACGGTCACTGTGCGCAATTAACTGCAATGTGGCCGTGCTAAAAGCATTAGAGCGCCGAGAGCGCTTTAGAAATTCTGCTGAGGAGTCGCAATCCAAATTGACGAGGACTTGATTTATCAAGCCTAGCAACATCGACATTTTTAGACAAAAAGGACGAATAGCATGTCTCTTTTTTACAGTAGATACATGTAACTAGATCTTCGGCCTTTCAAATTCCTGCCTCAGGGTCTAGGACTGACCAAAAGCTAGGCAAATTGAATTGAATATGTCAGTCAAGGTCGGCTAGCTGTCAAAAAGCGCTACGATTCCACGTCTCAGCCACGTTCAATATTGGCGCATTGAAAATTGAATTTGCCGCGTATAAGAAACCTAATCAAAACCTGAAAATATAACTACTCAGTAAATTATTTTTAAGTTTTTGGAGTTGTGTATTTTTTAGTTCTATAAAAAGCGGCAATAATTTAATCCGTCATTAGGATGAGCATAAAGGTATGTTCAAATTACGGTAAAACAAAGTAGCCGAGTCAGAATGGAATGTGCTCCGC
>Ga0115008_10003785_pt1 | contig 12519 bp, 12 predicted proteins | sample FraStrMetagenome_FD_87164 | JGI IMG/M metagenome (GOLD analysis project Ga0115008, IMG submission 87164) | Marine eukaryotic phytoplankton communities from Arctic Ocean - Fram Strait ARC3M Metagenome | ecosystem: Environmental > Aquatic > Marine > Oceanic | place: Fram Strait | collected...
CCAACATGGTAGCAATTGCAGCACAAGGAAATTCTGGAAACTATAATGAGAATATTCAAACACTTCTTCAATGGAACCAAGGTTCATTAGATAGACACATAAGAGTAAAGGATGGTTCAGATGCAAAGCAAGACCAAGAAGCAAATGACCGTATAGAAAAACATAAAGAAGAACTTTCTGACACCTTTGACCAGTTTAATGCAACAAATTCAAACGTTTTTACGAATAAATTGTACGATGGTGAGAAGTTTTCTCAAATGGAAAACCAAAACACCAGTTATACACAGCAGCAGTACAGAGCTTATATTTACGAAAAAGGATTAGTTCCACAAGGAGTTATCCCAATTGAACTGTCTTTAAAAATGCTTGGAATTTCAGGATTAAAACCAGGAACATCGTTTAGAATAAACCCAGGAATACTTCCTCCAAAGTACGAAGGGTACGGATTTATTATTACTGGAGTTTCTCATACAATTGAAAATAACCAATGGTATACGGACCTTAAAACAACATTTTTCCCTATAAAACCTGTACCAAAAGCATCTATAGCCAGTACATCTGGAGCATCTGGAAATGGATCAGGAACACCAGCAGCAGGCCAACAACAATCAGTACCACCAACACCACAGGAAATAGAAGGTCATACACATGCTAACAGATTAAGAGCAGCAATTAATGAAGCAGGGTATATAGAAAAAGGTCAAGAACTTTCAAATGGAGGAGATATAACAAAACAAACCGCAGACTTAGGTATATCGTTTATTAAAAAGTGTAAGCAAGAAGTACCACAAGTACAGCTTAGATTTACCGGAGGTAATGATGCATTCCATCATACACTTCCTTATAACAGTAGACACAAATCAGGTAGAGGTTTAGATTTTACAATAATACCGTACTCTTCTGCAAACCAAAAAGCAGTATTAAAAGTACTACAAGGCTTTGCAGCAGGTAATGTACCTAACGTCAAGTTTATAGATGAATACTCAAACCCAACAAGAAAAGCTTCAGGAAAACATTTCCACTTCTCATGGGGACCAGGAACCGAAGGTAAAAAAGATGTTAATAGAGCAATCGCTTTAGCAGCAAAAGGGCAAATTAAAAAATACACAGTGTAATGTCATATCTACCTAAACATAAACAAGTAAAAGGAGGAAAACCAGACGGTCAATTAGTTGATGCTGTAACTGGAGTTAATTACTTTGGAAAATTTTGCTCTGATCATAAAGGGAATTACTACAAAGGAGATGCTGTAGTACCAAAAGCAGGAAAACTCATACTTGTAGGACATGATCACGGTGGAGAAGAAGCAAAGTTTGGCTCAGACTTTATACAACATTACCCAAAACCAGGTCCAAAAGACTATATAAAAGGAGTTTTGGTTCGGTACTTTGTAAAGGATGTACGAAACGGTAAAACTTACGAACTCAACAAACAGAGGTATCTTCACTTTAAAAGAGAAGGAAAATCATCAGTACGAATACTAAAGCTAAACTGGTATATAACAGGAAACCCAGAAGATCAAACAATAGGTAAGTACATATACCCAGGGCTAAAAGCTAAAAATGCAGATGTAGTAAAACAAGCAGAGAAAGTTATACCTGGACTAGGTAGAAAAATTTTAAAAGATAAAGCACAATTTGTTGTAGATAAAAAGTAATGAGATATAATAAAGATTCTAATTCAACTCATGATAATAGGTTAATACCTATAATGCTTTCTTACCCAAAAGAAACAAAGGGACATGCATTTGTATACAGTCTTAAAGTAAGTAGCAGAGTAATTGAGGACTACATTAAGAAAGGTATTTTAGATCAAACAGCTTTTAGTATTAATGAAGACAACTACAGTAGCATGGAGGAAGGCTTCCATAATGTATTTAGAGAAATAGAGACACTCTTTTTTATATTGAAGAATGCTAAGCAAAAAATATACAGTGGAATACTAGAAGTTACAAATTATAAAGACTACAAAGCAGAGAATAACCTTACAGAGTATGTCAAAAAACTAAAGGGATACTTAACCAGTCATTACGTACAGTCTACTTTAGATATTCACCACGGTAGGTATTACGAAAGCCTTTATTACGTTTACTTAGTTATAAAAAACAAAACAATATTTTCAGTAGATCTAGACTCAGTAGAGTTTAACGGCAATTACAATATAGTAGAAGCAAAAGAATACCAAAAAAACTATACCCATCATCCAAAGTCCTATACAAACTCTACAGGCTACAGTCTAGTAGAAGAAGCACTATCTACTTCTAATACACAGACTAATGTTTTTTGGAATAAGCTAATACAAACTGAGGAACACTTCGAAAAAATAATAAAGCGTAAACTAAACCCCATTAACAGAAAAGACTACGAAAAGTTGCTAACTCGAATGTAAGTCCTTATATTGAATAAAAGGTTATAAATGTTTTATATAGTAGAGCAAGAGTCTAAATTAGACCAGTTAGTAGGATTAATGAAATTAGGGTGTTATGTTGATGTAATATCAACTAATGACTTATACCATCCTAAATTAACTTCAACTATAGCAGTATACCTAAGATTCCCAAAAGCAAAACATGGTTATATAATTCCTATCTCTCACGATGAAGGTATTAATATAGATAAACAACGTGTCTATGAACTCCTACTAAAATGTAGTGAACTATACACACCATCCAAGAAGAAACTACTCTATCACTTTAATCTACAGTCAGCAATAGATATTTCATTGCTATATAACATGACGTATTACGATAAACTTACTTATAGTAAGGAGAATGAAACGTTAAACTTCTTTTACAATAAATTTAGCACATATACTAATATAAATCAACTTATTCCTATTTCTAAACTCTATGAATCCTGTGAAAAAGTATATAGTCAAATAGAAAAACACTTAACCTTAGAAATACCATCAGGATTCGATTTCTATAACAAATTAGCTACAAATGTATTTTACTTACTTGAACAAAGTGGATTAGGAATACATTACGATAAATTTAACGAGCTATTTACACCAAGAGACCCGGTATATAACACAATAGATAACACAGTATTAACTTATTACAACCTTTACAATGCCACTTCTAGACCTACTAATGCTTTTAATAGCGTTAACTTCGCTGCTATACCTAAAAATACGGAGCACAGAACCTGTTTCACCCCCAAAGGGGATTACTTTGCTGAATTTGATTTTGATGGTTACCATCTTCGTTTACTTTGTGATCAAATACAATACGAATTAACTCCTGATTCAGCACACAAGCAATTAGCTAAACATTATTTTGGAACTGAAGATATCACAGATGAACAATACTTAGAAGCTAAACAGATTAATTTCCAGGCTATATACGGAAAGATACCGGAAGAACATAAAGACTTGGAGATTTTTAAACTGATACAAGAGTTTATTGATAATATATGGTCAGTGTATAAAGAAACAGGTATTGTATGTAATCCTCAATCAGGAAAACCATTTACAAATAACCTTAAAGAAATGCATCCAGCTAAACTCATGAACTATATGATGCAAAGCTTGGAGACATCAAATAATATTCTTATCTTGAAAGAAGTACTAAGATACTTACAAGGTAAAAAAACAAAACTTGTACTCTATACGTACGATTCATTTCTATTTGACTTTCATAAAGAAGACGGAAAAGAGACGCTAGAGCAGATAAAAAGTATAATGGAAGTAGGTGGAAAATTCCCCGTAAAATTTAAATTTAATAAAGACTTGGTTTTATAGTCTACAAAGATATTTATATATGGTTACACAAATGACAGTACCGCAGTTTGATTACGACATCGAACCTCTTTATTTAAATGACGATATGAGCAACAAATTATTCTGTACCTTCGCTACAGAAGATACCCTAGATGGTGTTTTAGCAGAAGTACAAGACAGATACAAGATTATATATAATAAGATTTTTGTACTATATGCTAAAAGCCAAGACGAGTACATCTGTACATACAACGTAGATTTTGGCAACGTAGGAACTTTCCTAGACAATACCATACTAGTACACCGTAAAAAAGAATCCAATACACTATACACGATTAATGCGTTAAACACATTAATTAAAGAACTCAACGATGGACAGCTAGACAATAGCTTCAGAGTTAATTGGGGAGATTACAAGAACTGTGTCCTATTAACAAAAGGACCAGAATTAAAAAGAGTAAATACAAAATTACATAGAATTATTGAACTTTAGTAGGTTCTTTAAAAGTACTTTCGTATATTACTTATAAGTTATTAACAATTAAAAATCAGTTATATGGACATTAATGCAATCAAGGCAAAACTAGACGCCTTAAACTCTAACGGTCAGGAGAGAGAAAAAACAGACTATTCAAAAATCTTTTGGAAACCTACAGTAGGAAAACAGACGTTACGTATCGTACCTTCTCTTTTCGATCCTGCGTACCCATTTAAGGAATTAAAATTCCACTATGGAGTAGGAAAGTACCCTATGGTAGCTTTATCGAACTTCGGTAAACAAGATCCAATTGAAGAGTTCGTAAAAGAACTAAGAAAGACATCAGACAAAGACAACTGGTCTCTATCTGGAAAACTAAACCCTAAGACAAGAATCTTTGCTCCTGTTGTAGTAAGAGGAGAAGAAGAAAAAGGTGTTAGATTATGGGGATTCGGAGTTACTATCTATAAAGCATTACTAGCTTTAGCAGAAGATGAAGATATCGGTGACTATACTGATGTAATTAACGGATGGGATATGGTAGTAGAGATGAGAGAAGGAAATCCTTACCCTGAGACTAGCGTAAGAATCAAACCTAAGCAAACTGCTTTATCAGACAACAATGAGATGGTAGACCTGTGGTTAAAGACTCAACCTAACCCTGAAGAAGTTCATACTCAATACGATTATGAGTTTATCAAGAAACAATTACAAAACTACTTAAACCCTGGATCAGGAGACGAACCGGCAACATCTGCCCCGACTCCTACAACAGATACTGCTTTGCCAACAAGTTTAGGTCCTCAAAAAACAGACTTTACTTTAGAAACAGCAGCAGCTGGAAATAAAGACACAGTTAGTAAATTTGATGACTTATTCAACGAATAGATATGGCAAAACAAAACAAAGAAACGAAAGCCGCGGCAACCGCGGCCGTAAAGAAGGGCTTCAATCTTGGCAACTTTAAGAAGAAAAAAGGTTTTTCTAACGCATCTGTAAAGTTTAAAGAACAGGGATGGATTCCTTTATCTAAAGCTTTTCAAGATATTACTTCTCTACCTGGAATTCCTACAGGTCACATTACTCTACTAAGAGGACATAGTGATACAGGTAAAACAACCGCTTTATTAGAAGCAGCTGTAAATGCACAAAAACAAGGTGTACTACCAGTCTTTATTATTTCAGAGATGAAATGGTCATGGGAACATGCAAAAGAGATGGGACTAGAATTTACAGAGGTATTAGATGAGAACGGTAAAGTAACAGATTACGAAGGCTTTTTCTTATACGCAGATAGAGGTACGTTAAATACAATCGAAGAAGTAGCTGTTCATATGGCTGACTTAATAGATGAGCAATCAAAAGGTAATTTACCTCACGATATGTGTTTCTTCTGGGACTCAATTGGATCTATACCCTGTGACTTATCAGTACGTTCTAATAAGAACAATAATGAATGGAATGCAGGAGCAATGTCTACTCAATTTGGTAATAATTTGAATCAAAAGATTCTATTATCTAGAAAAGAGAACTCACGTTACACAAATACGCTAGTAGCTATTAATAAGGTATGGACTATGAAACCAGAACATCCAATGGGTCAACCTAAGTTACAAAATAAAGGAGGAATGTCAATGTGGTACGATGCTACATTAGTTGTAACCTTTGGTAACATAACAAATCCAGGAACATCTAAAATTAAAGCTGTAAAAAATGGCCTACAGGTAGAATTCGCTAAAAGAACTAACATTAAGATAGAGAAGAACCACATTGGAGGTGTACAGTCTAGAGGTAGAGTAGTAATGACTTCACATGGATTTATCGAAGACGATAAAAAAGCTATTGATAAATACAGAGATGCACATAAGGAACACTGGCTTAAGTTAGTAGGAACTATGGACTTTGATTTAATAGAAGAAGGAGATTTAGAAGAAGAAGCTATAACTCCTAACATATTAGATTAATGGCATACGATGATATACTTAATAACTTAAAAGAAACCCCGCCCCGAGAGCTAAATGACCATATCTTGGTCATAGATGCTATGAATATGTTAATTCGTAGCTTCTCACTGCTTAAGGCAATGAACCCATCAGGCCACCATATCGGTGGTCTGGTAGGCTTCTTGCGGTCGCTAGGGTTTGTTACACGTACTTTTGATCCAACTAGAGTGGTCATAGTATGGGACGGAAAAGGTGGCTCTGCTAATAGGAAAAATATAGATCCTAACTATAAAGCACAGAGAGCAACATCGAGAATTACACACTGGGGACTTTATGATTCTAAAGCTGAAGAAACAGAAGCATTAATAGGTCAACTATTTAGAACTCGAGATTATCTCGAATGCCTACCAGTACATCAGTTAATGATGGAAAAACTAGAAGCAGATGATATTATAGCTTGGGTAGCTAAAACAGCTTCCGAAACAAAAGTAAAGAAAGTAACAATAGTATCCTCAGACAAAGATTTCTTAAAGATAGTAGACGATACAATCGAAGTATACGCCCCTATAAAGAAGAAAATATTTACTAAAGATAATATTCAAGCTGAATTACAGGTCTTACCAGAAAACTACAACGTAGTTAAAGCTCTTTTAGGAGACAACTCGGATAACCTAGCAGGTGTAAAAGGATTAGGAATCAAAACAATATTATCAGAATTCCCTGACCTTATAGACAAGCCAGGTACAGATTTACAGTATGTATATGATGTCTGTTCAGCTAAATTAGAAGAGAAAAAGTTTAAAAAGATATTTCCTAAGATTATCACAGAATGGGATAGAGTTGAAACTAACTTTAAACTAATGGACTTAAATCAAACGGACTTAGATGAAAAAGAAATCGAACACGTTAAAGGAGTATTAAAAAGTCCAATACCTACGTTACAGACAGGTGCATTTCTACATAATTTAGATGTAGATAAAATAGAAGGTATAACAAAGAATACTGAGGGCTGGCTTGAAAATTTTAGAGGGCTAACAAAATTTAAAAGATGAAAAAAGGAGTATTAGCAGGAAATTTTGACGTAATGCACCCAGGGTACATTAAAATGTTTAAAGAAGCAGCAATAGAATGTGACTGTTTAGTGGTACTTCTTCATACAGACCCCTCTATTGAAAGGCCTCATAAGCTAAAGCCTATACTAAGCGTAGAAGAACGTAAAGAAATGTTACTCTCCTTAATATACGTAGAAGATGTAGTAAGGTATACATATGAAGAACAGCTGTTAGACCTATTAAAAATGGGAGAGTTCGATGTTAGATTTTTAGGTGATGATTATAAGGGAAAACCTTTTACAGGTGACAACCTAAAGATACCTATTCACTATCTAAACAGAGACCACGGTTGGAGTACAACTCAATTTAAAAAACTTATAGCAGAAAGTTATGAAAAAAGCAACAATAGTTAGTGGGTATTTTAATCCACTTCATAGAGGTCATCTAGAGTTATTTGAAAAAGCTTCTGAACAAGGAGATCTACTTATAGTAATAGTTAACTCAGATTTACAAAGAGAATTAAAAGGGTCAAAAGAGTTTCAAACCGAAGATGAGAGGATTGCAATTATTAGAGCACTACAGTTAGTAGATATTGCTTATATTTCAATCGATACAGACAAAACACAGGTAGAGACATTAAAAATGATCTATAGAAAGTTCGGTGACGCATTAAAGCTATCATTTGCTAATGGCGGAGACCAGAATAATGATACTATCCCGGAACGTTCCATATGTGAAGGACTCAATATCAATTTAGTTGATGGCTTAGGGGAGAAAATACAATCTTCCTCTTGGTTATTGAAAAATTAATCGTATATTTAAGTATACAAAAAAAGGTTATTAGATGACATTAAAAAGCTTACAGCAGTACGGGAAGGGGTTCCAATTAAAAGTTTTAGGTTCCCTATTAACAGACAAAGGTTTCTTATTAAACGTAAGAGACGTTCTTCACGATCATTACTTTGATGCAGATTCACATAAGTGGATAATCAATCAGATTAAAGAATACTTTGATAAGTACCATACCAACATTACGATGGATGTACTAAGAGTAGAGTTGAAAAAACTAGAGAATGAAGTACTACAGGTAGCTTTAAAAGAAGAACTACGTAATTCATACGAAGCTTCTCAAGACGATCTAGAGTATATTCAAGAAGAGTTTTTAGGTTTCTGTAAAAATCAGGAAATGAAGAACGCCATACTAACTTCAGCAGACTTACTAAAGGAAGGAGACTTCGATGGTATTAGAAACATGGTTGAAAAAGCTATGAAGGCTGGAATGGATAAAAATATAGGCCACGAATATAATAAAGACGTAGAAACACGTTATAGAGAAAATTACCGACCTACCATACCTTCACCATGGCCTATATTTAATGATGGGATTCAAGGCGGCTTTGGACCTGGAGATTTAGCTATAGTATTCGGTAACCCAGGAGGAGGAAAGAGTTGGACTTGTGTAGCCATGGCAGCACATGCTGTTAAAATGGGCTTTAATGTAAATTACTATACTTTAGAACTTGGAGAAGACTATGTAGGAAAACGATTTGACTGTTACCTTACGGGGTACTCTATAGACGAAGTTAATTTGCATCGTAAAGAGGTTCAAGAGTTAGTTAATGACTTAAAGGGTAAGTTAATTGTTAAAGAGTATGCACCAAAAGGAGCAACAGTAAATACAATTAAGTCTCACGTTCAAAAATGTATCGATATGGATCACAAACCAGATATGATCATTATTGACTACGTTGATTACTTAAGAGCACCGTCAAGAGGTTCTAAATTTGCAGAACGTAAAGATGAAATTGATGATGTATTTATTGCAACAAAAGGATTAGCAAAAGACTTAAAGATCCCAATTATTACACCGTCTCAAGTAAACAGAATGGGAGCAAAAGACTCAGTAATAGAAGGAGATAAAGCAGCAGGATCCTACGATAAAATGATGGTAGCAGATATATGTATATCACTATCAAGACAGAAAGAAGACAAGGTACTAGGTACAGGTAGAGTACATGTTATGAAGAATAGATATGGACAAGACGGTATGACTTATAACGTGAAGATGGACACGAATAATGGACATATAACATTCGAAGGTAAATCAGACCCAGCAGACCTATTAGAAGATGAATCAAAACCTAAGTTTAACCTAGATAGATCAGTACTTGAAAAACTTTTGTAAATTAAAGTGCTAAAAGTAGAATATATATTCTATTTATATTAGCATCTCCGGAATATTTTCATGGAGATGTTTTTGTCTAACTTCCCTTCAATACTAAAAAGAAAATATGAGTTTATTACAAGAAAGAATCGTCTACAAGCCCTTTGAATACCCACAGGCTTATGACTATTGGTTAAAGCAGCAACAAGCACACTGGTTACATACAGAAGTTCCATTAGCAACAGACGTTACAGACTGGGCTTCCAACTTAAAACCGCATGAAAAGAACGTTATTGGTGGAATACTAAAAGGTTTCGCACAAACAGAAACCATAGTAAACGACTACTGGTCTACCTTAGTAACTAAATGGTTTAGGAAACCAGAAATTATTATGATGGGGACTACACTTGGTTCATCTGAAACAATACATGCAGAAGCATATTCGTTACTTAACGAACAGTTAGGTTTAGATAATTTCGCTGAGTTTTTAGAAGATGAAGCTACTATGGCTAAGATTGACAGCTTAATGAAAGTAAGAGACAATCACGATGGTACAGCAAATTGGCACGAAAGAGCTGTTTCTCTCGCTATATTTTCTGCCTTTACAGAAGGTGTTAACTTGTTTAGTTCCTTTGCAGTGTTACTTTCATTTAAAATGAGAAACCTACTAAAGGGAGTTGGACAGATAGTAGAATGGTCAGTGAGAGATGAGAGCTTACACTCAGATGCAGGATGTTGGTTATTCAGAACACTTATGGAAGAACATCCAGAGTTTAAGACACCAAAATTGATAGCGGATATTGAAGAAGCAGCAAAAATTGCAGTAAAGTTAGAATTTGACTTTATTGATAAGATATTTGAAATGGGGGACTTAGAGAACTTGTCAAAAGACGACTTAAAGAACTTTATTAAACATAGAGTTAATACAAAAATGGGTGATTTAGGATTAAAACCTATAATTCCATCAGAAGATATCGACAAAGGAGCATTAAAGACTATGAAGTGGTTTGATGCAGTAATAGCCGGTAAGCAGCAAACTGATTTTTTTGCAGCTAGAGTAACTAATTACAGTAAAGGTCATTTAGACTGGTCAACAGCATTTTAACAAGGGTAATATGAATTTAAAAAGATAAAAAAGGTTATGAGCATAGAAGTATCTACTAAAGATTGGGTAGCAGGAAAAGACTACCCAGAATGGATGAACGAAGTTTCTCTTGCAACGATATCAAAAGGATATTTAGGTAAAGATGAAAACGTAAAAATGGCGTATAGAAGAGTAGCGTCTACAGTCGCAAAACGATTAGACCGTCCTGATTTAGAGAATAAATTCTTTAGGTATATGTGGAAAGGATGGTTGAACTTAGCCTCTCCTGTACTATCAAATACAGGAACAGACAAAGGATTACCAATCTCATGTTTCGGTATCGACACACCCGACTCGATACGAGGTATTGGTTTAACTAATGCTGAACTCATGAGATTGACATCCCTTGGAGGAGGTGTTGGAATAGGACTTTCTAAAGTTAGAGGAAGAGGAGGTAAAATTGGTAATGGAGTCGGTCATTCTGAAGGAATCGTTCCATGGGCAAAGATATACGACTCTACAATAATTGCTACTAATCAAGGAGCAGTGCGAAGAGGAGCAGCATCAGTCAATCTTGACATTAATCACCCAGATATAGAAGAGTACTTAGAGATTAGGAGACCTAAGGGAGACCCTAATAGACAGTGTCTTAACCTACATCAATGTGTTGTAGTGGATGATAACTATATGCAAAAATTACAGCATAGAGACCCTAAGGCAATGAGCTTATGGGTAAAAATCCTTAAATCAAGAGTAGAAACAGGAGAACCTTATATAATGTTTAAGGACACTGTTAATAATGCAAACCCTTCAGCATATAAAAAGAACAACTTAGACGTTTCAATGACTAATATATGTTCTGAAATTACGTTACATACAGATGAAGAGCATTCATTTATTTGTTGCTTGTCTTCTGTTAACTTAACAAAATGGCACGAATGGAAAAATACAGATTTGATAGAAACAGCAATCTATTTCTTAGATGGAGTATTAGAAGAATTTTTACAAAAGACTTCTGGAAGAGATTCTTTAGTAAGAGCAAATAGATCAGCTAGAAAAGGAAGAGCAATTGGATTAGGAGTACTCGGATGGCATACATTTTTACAGAACGAAAGAATACCTTTCAATTCCATAGCAGCAACATCGTATACTCACCAGATATTTTCTGATATTAGACAGAAAGCTGATAATGCTTCAAGAAAATTAGCAGAAGAGTACGGAGAACCACTATGGTGTAAAGGTACTGGTATGAGAAATACCCATGTTATGGCAATAGCACCAACAGTTTCTAATAGCACTATTGCAGGAGGAGTATCCGCAGGTATAGAACCAATACCAGCAAACATATATACTTTCAACTCAGCAAAAGGAACATTTATAAGAAAGAATGCTGCTTTAGAGACGTACTTAGAAGAGAGAGGACATAACACAGAAGAAGTATGGGATGAGATTATGAAATGTAGAGGATCTATTGCTAACTTACCAGAAGAGATAATGCCGTCAGAAGATAAACCTATATTTTTAACATTTGCGGAGATAAACCAATTAGCGTTGGTAGAGCAAGCTGGAGTTAGACAGAAGTATATAGATCAAACACAATCTTTAAACTTAGCATTTGATCCAACTGATAGTCCTAAATTTATTAACGAAGTTCATCAAGCAGCATGGAGATTTGGAGTTAAAACATTGTACTATCTACGAACGGATTCAGTCATTAACGGTGATATAGGAAGTAGAACCTCTACTGATTGCTTATCTTGTGATGGTTAACTATTTATAAGTATGGCAAGAGTATATAAAATTTATGCAGAAGAATTGGGAGGTGATATTCAAACAGTGGATATATACCATACATCAATTACTGCTAGTAATCTAATACAAGCAGCAGTAACTGCCTCTGTATTAACAGAAGGAAGCGGATTAGAAGTGCAAGTACCGGATGCAGTTACAACATTTTATGCGTATGTATCCTCTTCGGAAGATTTATGTTACTTGAAATCAGGTAGCTTAACAGTTACTCCTACAGTAAAAGGTGTTCGGTATTTCGATGTAGAAGCATGGGGAGACGGAGAAGTAGG
>Ga0115008_10003788_pt1 | contig 12518 bp, 5 predicted proteins | sample FraStrMetagenome_FD_87164 | JGI IMG/M metagenome (GOLD analysis project Ga0115008, IMG submission 87164) | Marine eukaryotic phytoplankton communities from Arctic Ocean - Fram Strait ARC3M Metagenome | ecosystem: Environmental > Aquatic > Marine > Oceanic | place: Fram Strait | collected 2012-06-18
AAATGTAGCGCACTACTTATGCTGGTGAATGAGAACTTCGATAACAAGTTCAAGTGACATAAGAATGACGACCAAAGATCAACAAGCAAAATCTAAGAAAAACTTTAAGCAATTGCTGATTCCATTTTTCTGTTTGGGGGTTTCATCTGTAACGTTTTCTGGTTATTTGATTGTTAAATGTCAATTTGACTGTAAGAAAAATGTGTACAAATTAATTAAGACTGAGCAGGATACAAAGTATTGATTGTAGAGTTAATTATTTGACGCAAATGATGAGAAAATTGATGTCAAGAAACAAGATTCAGAACTTCAGTATGTTAGTAGGGAGCAATTAATTCATCCAAGATATGACATAGCAATTCGAATAGACACAATCTACGTATTTGTGCAGTCTTTTAAATCTGTACAAGAAACAGAATCACATCAATTAACTGTCAACATGATACGCAAGATGTGTTTTGACACTCTTAGTGACACTCATGACTGCGTTTCTTTTTTCTCTTGTGAAAAAAGGGATAAAAATCAGCAACACAAAAAAAATAAAATGGAAAATAGCAATCACGAGGAATCCCGACGTCGCAACAGCGAATCCAATCACTTTTTGGATACTGCTGATCGAGAAGAATTTCATCAGAAACTTTCGCAGACAGGAAAGCCTTCATCAGTTGTCAAAGCAAATACATCGAATACTATCGCACCTCAATGGGTATGTGATAGATGTGGATCCGTTGGATTGGCCTTTGACTTTTGGTGCGAACATGAAGAAATTTCTCTCTGCTACGTGATCGATTAATAAGGAGTCGTCATAAAGTTACACATCTCTACTATATGAGGTAGGTGACAAGCTAAAACATAAGCGCATTATCTTAAAATATACAAATTTGTGGATACATTCAAAACAATCCATTTAACTACATATCATAAAAAAGATTTAAAATAGAATATCAATTGAATTGATACTACTAAAATAAAGATAAGAGTAAAATATGTCCTGGTCGACCTTGATTATTGATGACTAAGCCCTAAAATCATCAATGCTTCCTAAGAGGAAATCTTCTTGTTTCCAGAGAGTGTCTACCATCTGTTTCCCTTCTCAAAAGACAAAAAACAACATCATCTCCTACTCCTATTTCTCTCTCTGCCACTGATCTATATCCTCTCATTACCAAATTAACAGCGTCCTCACAGCTACATGAAACACGTGTTTGAACTGGAGGCAAAAGAATATTTCCTTTTTTTTGTCTCCATGCAGCTACAGCATTTCCATCTCGTTCAGATAAAAGATAACCAGAATCATTGCCACTTTTAATATCTTCATCTTTATTATTGGTCGTCTGATCAGCATTAATTGCAGCACTACTGAAATTAGATGTAGCGAATAGACGATCTAATATCGGCTGCATCATTTGGCTTCCTGCACCAACTGCTGCAACTGAAACTCTTTCATTGCTACCTATAGCATCATATACATATACAGCTCCATGGCTATCCTTCTCTACTTGTTCATCCTCTACATTCTTCCCTTGTATTGAATCTAAACCGGCTACAATACAAAATGCATAAAATGGAAAATTTCTTCGACCGTACAAAGTATTCATGAGAAGGACAGAAACTTGCCGAGGTGTCAAATGGCTATTTTGTACATGTGGAAAATTATATCTTGACCCTGCCCAGTAAGTATATGCGGAAATTTCGGCTCTTAATTGACGCTGTAAAGCAATGCAATCCGCAACGCACCCAGAACTTCCGATGAATGTTGGTATATCACAATCATTTTTGTAATAAATTTTCGAAATATTATTTGGGAAATTGGAGGAAGGTTTTTGTTCAGAATTCAATGATGATGACATTGATGGTATCAATATAGAGCCGTCGCCATCAAAAATCTTTGCATATTCACTGCTGCTACCGCTTGGAGTAGGTACCCATATTCGACTGGAAAGAAATGAACGGGACCTAATCTCATAACCATCGGAAAGACGCGTATCGGAAGCCAATAGAACAAAGTCTTTTCCGGCTATAGCAGTGACAAGGCCACCATTATTTTGATATGGCTCAAATTTTGCTTCAATAATTGTCACTAAAAAGAAAGAAGAAGCGATCCATATTATTTTTTGAAGGCTGAAAAGAGGTATTCTTTTAGCATCAAGTCCCATTCCTTCTTTTGATCTTTTCTAGTTTGTAAGTGAGGGCAATTTGTTCACGATTATCTTTGCGGCTATGGCATTAGTAATAATAATAATAGCTTGTACGCACAGCTCAATACTAGATTAGGTTTTTCCTAAAGTTTCAAAAAAGCTATTTTTTTCGAGCCGACTATTTTTTGTTTTTTGTCACAATTTGTTATTGGCATCTTTTTTTAAAACAGGGTGCACGTCTGAAGAAGATCGATACCCAGAAGCTATGTGATCTCATCGACATACAAATTATCATTTCATGCAACCAAATTTTATTTCTAGATCATTAGATTGATAATTCAATAATTTTTCATGGAAATAATTTTGAGTTATCCAAGAGAAATAAAATACCATGCCAAACATGAAAGAATTCAAATTGAAGAAAAACATAACCCCAAGCCAACCCATCCCCCATTCACCGCACGAATCATCACCAAAGTACTCACAACTCTTTTCAGGAACTAAATCTAGAGGTCCTCCCCTTTACCAGCATAGAATTCAAATTGAAAAAGTAGAAGCCATCGTCCAAAGTATATTGCCATGGAAGGAAAGGGTTTTGGAATGTATTAAAAATCGAGAAACGATTTTAGATCGTTTCAATCATATTTCTAGACAAAAGAATTCTCGACTGAAAAGTGAGCAAACGCAGGATAAGAAAAAATTTGATCTCATAAGTAGATTAATTTGTGGTTTAAGAGATGCTTCTCTTTGTACTGTGGAGGCAATTGATGCTTGGGCACGAAAAATGTACATTCTTGAGAACAAAATACAAAACATAAATAATGCATTTCCAAGTGGATTCAATTCAGCACTATCAAATTTTCCAGAAACGAGAAAAAAGAGTAGAAAAAAAGTCAAGTTCCGAGTTGTTCACACTCCAAATAAAATCAAGTCAAACTATTCAAATGATGAAAATTCACTGGAAAGAATAGATCCACCGCATGCTAAATCAGAAAAAAGATTAGCGAGCCAAAGTTCCTTACCAAACATTACAATGAACGGAATTCTTCGATCCCCTGAAGATATGTGTTATTCTCCAACTAATCCTGAACAAAGCAAACCAATGAGATTCATATGGAGAGGAGGAAATTACTTAACAAAGATGTTGTCAGATACTGTCATGTTGAAGTATGTACCATACATTTTTGATATAATGGGATCTGACTTTACAATTGATCGTAATCCCTTTCTACTTCCATTGGCCACCTTAGAGAACACATTACTGTTTCATCGATCTAGTTACGTTAACACTGATTCTTATCAAGCTCTGTCATTAAATGAGAAATTGGATGCTAAGAGGATAGAATCAGCTTCCTTAATACTTTTGAGTCTAGAAGAAGATAAAGGAAGAAACCGAAAATACGAGGACGTCTCCTTGGAAACGGAGACGGAGCAAGACATTAAGCAGAAACCTCTATCTATATCATCTATGGATACTGTACATACACCTCCGTTTCCTCTTCCCATGCTCAATCGAGAAGAGTTACAAGATTATTCTTCAATGCCAAGACCCCCTCTATCAATTGCTACAATTATAGCGTGTACCCGTATGTTACTAAAATGCGATGAAAACTCATCCGTTGGTTGTTGGGATTCAATTCCACCATTGACTGCTGCGATGGTTTGTCGTCTTTTACGACAGCCTGTTCAACCTATTCTATCTAATCTGAAAGCATTCTATAGAGAATATGATCCTCATACATCAGTTTCAAGCAATACTTTACACATAATCTATCCTATCATTTTGAATAGTAAGATTGATCCTATTGAGATCGAAAGAAAACATTCTAGATCGATAGGAATTTTAGCAGCTTGGTTGAAAAATATTGTCTTGTTCGAGGTTGATAAAAGAATACGAGAACATTTTCATAAAGAAAGCCATTTGGAAAGCTCAATTCCTTCAGAAGCTCAAAAAATTAAATTTGACAAAATTTTTGTCCAAGAAATGATAAATACACATTTTAGCGAAGAAGAACCACTGCTCTTTTCTGAATGGGGAGACGGGAATGATTCATCTCAAATTACGAAGAATGAAAAGCAAAAAGAGACAAAGGAGTTGAAAGCAAAAATACAGAAAAAGAAAAATAATAAATGCTCCTCGAAACTAAAAAAAAAAAATCACAACGACAATAGTAACTCATGTATGACATATTCTCTATCCAAATATCATCTTGATAATAGCCTAGAGCAAGTCCTCACCTCTGATAACGATGACTTCGAAGTAGAACAAATTCCCGAGAGCATACGTACAGAAATAGAACGAGTTCCAACACCATTGCCTATTTTGGTAAATATGATGGAAGGAAGAAAATCTATAGTAATTGTCAATGATTGCGAGGTCGGTAATTTAAAGTATGGAGATATACTTCGGATCGGAGATGTGCACAAATCGGCCGATTGGTTACTTATACGAGATAAGGCTGCTCATCTATCAAAACCGAAGTTTATTTTAGATAAACCATATAAACATTATGATTTTTTGACAAATGTAGACGCGGTAGAAAATGAAGAAAAAGATAATGAGCATGAATGGAAAAATTTAAAAATTTGGAAACTTATCCCTAAAGAGTTGGATAAAAGAGAGCCCTGGAGGAGACAATATGATGACGGTGACGTTCCATGGATAGATCATTTTGATACTGACTCAGGCAACGCAACAAATTTTAATGTAGTGTTACCATGGTGGGTTGTTGAAGACAGCTGTAGAGACGCTCTGTATGGTCCAGAACACTGTTTACATGAGCAAAGAGTATTTTACTTCAAGCAGGTTTCTCTTTCAAAAATAATCGAAGAAACATTTGATAGCATGTGCCGATGGCACCCGACTGGAAATGCGGTTGACAACGTTAAATGGTCTAAGTTGGCCAGAAAGATGAAATTTCTATCAAATATTAAGAATACAGGGCATGAAGTAGATATGGCATTTGTAAGACAGATGCGCTTACGAAGAGACCGCAAATTGGATTTAGAGGCTTTCTCGAGTATTTTGGAGGATGTTGCACTGATCCAATACCCATGTCTTCAAGATGGCCCCAATGTAAGTGGAACTGAAATGTTTGTCATTTATTGCATTGCTTCTTCTTAGACTATATTCCTTTTCCGACACCAAGGGCGCACTTCGTAAGCTCCTTTGGAACACGGTTGTGATGTTACCGTCAGTGAATTTTATGGCATGGTCAGATGCGAAAGAAATGGCAATCATTACTGAGGGAAGACGCCTTTGTGCTCAAATACGGATAGCATCATTTTATCGAAAGGTTTTCTTCAGAGTTAATTACATTGCAAAAAAAAGAGCGACAAATTTAATCAGTAAATACGGGCGTCGGAAAATTGCGATGGTACGACTCGATAGGAGGCTTAAAGCTCTTCATAGAGACCACATTTTTCGAGTAAGATTTCTAGCTGCTCTTGTTTGCCAAAACACTTGGCGAAGATATCATATTCAATTACATTTGTATAGATCTAAGGAATTCACAAGAAAAAATGAGCTTGAAGAAATTGCAACGTATCGAGCCTTCATGAATAAAAGAAGAAAAACGCGTGAATCAACGATCGTTTTCAAACAAATAGAAGAAATACATGAAACTTTTGTTTTGATCGTAATGAAACTCAATGATCAAAACCCATTCGAAAAGAGTTGCAGTTTGGAAATTTTAGCGTATATTCCTAGATCTCAAGAATCTTTCAAGTTTATCATCGAAGAAAAAGTGCTTCGAGATTGCTTACACGACACATTAGGAAAGAATGGACCTCTTTCATGGAATGAAATACTATTGAGTCCATCGTTACAAAAATTGACTCATCGGATCTCCTTGCGGATTGTAAATAAAAGGCCGATAGTTCTATTTAGTAAAAGGAACATAAATGAAAGAGGAAAATTGATAATGAAGAGAGGTACATCATTTTATTGCGGTGTTTTTGTTCTCAGTATTTACAGATCTCCATTCGATGTTGTTATTTGCGTATATGATCCAAGAACATGCAAAATATTACGAACAAGTGTTCTTATGTCAAAACTTGTGGATTGGATCAAACGAGATGAGGATAAACAGCAGCGTTTATCAGAACGCAAGAAAGTAATTTTGCAGCCCAAACATAAACATAAATCCTCAAATGAAAAATCTAATCACACATGCAATCAAACATCAGATACAATTGGTGCTGTTGAACTATTCCTTCGAATCAATTCATATCCAAGGCTTTTAGTGAAAGAAAATGAAAAAGAATTAATTTCCTGGTTAGTCCAACGGATCGATGTTGTTAAAAATGAAAAAAATTTAGCCTATTATAAGCTAATACTTCAATGCGATGCAGAAAATGAAAGGAGGAATAAAGTAACATGCGTTCTTCAGAGCATGTGGAGACGTAAAAAGCAAAAAAAGGAAACACAACTAAAAATATATGAGGATTTTGAAAAAGCATTTGATAGAGAAAAAAATGCTTATTATTATGTGAATAAGAAGACTGGCAGTCAACAATGGGTCAAACCTTATCTTCTCGGGGATGCCGACCTAGATCTTCCTAAGGATAAATGGAGGAGAGAAAAAAGAAAAGATGAAAAGAATGGTATTATTCGATATTTCTATAAGAACTTGGCAACAGGCCAAAAAAGCTGGTTGTCAGAATCTGATGCTGCCCAAATCGTCCAGAGAAGGTTTCGAGAGAGACAATGTGCTGACCTTTTGGAAACAAAAATAAGTTTAGCAACTTTAGCAAAAGCAGTAAAATTCATTCGAGATACCGAAGCAAATTACACAGTTGATTCATCGAAACTCTCTAATCAATTTAATTTTGCTTTGTTGTGTTTTAGTCTTAAGTTCGAAATATCCTTAGCAAAGAAACTACTGAAAGAAGCGTACTCAAGAAGCCCCACACATCCTATCATTTCAAGAACTTATGGTATATTTATCCTTGCAATATGCAAACCTCCAAGAAAATCAAACTTTTTGGATGCTTGTCGGATGTTCCGGGAAGCGGAGGCTACAGACCCTGGTGGAGAAATGTTCAAAATAGCGTATGACAATTTTTTTCATTGGGCAGTAATTTCGCATCCAAACAATACTGTCGCTCTCTTGAACTATACTTTGATACATCAATGCATTTTTAAGGATATAGAGAAAACTGAAAAATTATACAGAAAAACATTGTCCTTAGATCCAACAAATACATTTGTATTACAAAACTTTGAAATGTTCGAAGAAGAAAGATATCCTGGAGGAATATATGCCAACGGTTCTCCATCATCAGTAGTTTTAGAAAGGAGTAGCATTGTAAATGATGAAAAGTATGGATGCGGAGAATGGCATAGAATGTCAGACTCTTTGTGTCGCAAACCTACGTTCAAATACTTCTGGTTCAATAAGTTGACCAAAAAGGCACAATATGTAGAACCAGAGTGGGACCAATATTGGAAAGAGCGTGTTGCAAGAAGTATTGTTTGTACTGATGAAGTAAAACACGATAACAATTCTCTCTACTCTGCGGGAGGGAATTGGTTTCAATACTGGGATGAAAGAATGAATGAATCTTTCTGCTTAAACAAATTAACAAATGAATATGTTGTGGATGGGAAAAGATATGCAATACGATAATTTTTCCTTATAAAAGTTGATTATTGATTAGAATTCGGGCAGGAGCTTGCAAAATGTCCAGGTTGGCCACATTTATAGCACGTAAATTGAGAACTATTATTGTTGTTGTTTTGTCTCCCTCTTCCCGGTCTTCCCCTTCTTGTTGCTGTCGATGAATTACGGCTTCCTCTTCCAGACCATTGATTTGTTCTATTTCCTACTCGATCAAATTGAGGCAAGTTTATACTCATATCCTTCTGAAGAAAATCGTCACAGAGAACACATCCAGTATATTCTTTCTCGACGTGTGGTGGGATGCTTCCTGATTTCCATTCAAATTTTAATTTCCGCACCCGTGTTTGATCTGGACGATTTGAGCAGTTTATGCATATAGAATTATTATGAATTAAATCTTCCATTCCCATTTGAGCTTCGTCACCAGCATCTGATCTTTCAACGGTGACATTTTTTGTTTCCCTTGGCAACCAAACTGTGTATTGACAACGTACACCTCCATTACTCCCATTGTAATTGCTACACCCCAATACAAATCCTCTTGCACTTCGCTTAAGACAAATTTTTCCGACAGTTCCGTTTCTATGACAAAAAGGACAAGAATAAACTTCTATATCACCATCTGTGGTGCCCCCTGCTAAAGAGCATGAGTGGTGCGAGCAATTGAAGCATCGGAAATCCATACCGCCACTAGACCCTCCATGTTCAACGGGTGGGTTTGAAAAACAATTTGGACACATTTTGTAACCATTTCCTTCATAACCACTTCCTCTACAAATTTCCAGCACCTGGAATTGACAGATAGGACACACTTTTGCAAGATTATTTGATGGTTCAATCATTGGTTTGGGTTCTCCATTCACAGGAAGTGTATAACCCTTTGTGCATGTAGCACAGTATAGAATTTTTCTTCTTCTAGTATTACGATTATTACTTCGTCCGTTGTGACTTAATTGCTTCAAGGTCATTTTATTTTGGCACCGACCACATGTACTGAACTGATCCCTTAGCACTGTTGATGAGCGATAATCAGAACCAAGTGGCTGGAAATGCCTTGACACGGCATTGTCTAATTTATGAGCCTCAGCATTTGCTTTGACGAAGCAGTCTTTCATTTTTCTCAAAAGTGGTTCCATTATTTCTTCTTTTGTTTTTTGACCGTTCGCCACTAGATTGCATTCATGTTCTGTTTCCCTCCTTATATCGGGCTTGTTTAATTTATATCCCATATTATTATACCCCTCCACTAATGCTATTCCCAATTTAGTAGGGTGAAATTTTTGGTGGGCGTCTTTAGTTGCATATTCTCTCTCCATTATGGTTGCTATATGCTGTGCTATTGTCGCATCTGTTCCAATTCCATTCTTATCCATTAATGAAATTAATTCAACTTCAGATATTGGCAAGGGGGGAGTTGTTGTGCCATCTTTCATCAACAAACTCAGAGGTGTAATCCTAGTCCCAATTTGAACTTTTGGTAATTGGCCTTGTCCCGTTCCCCATCTTTCCCACGGACTATAAATTTCCAGCCAATTGCGTTCTTCAATCATGAGACCGCGGGCTGTGAATTCTTCTGAGCCCATTGTGACTACAAGATTGGTCTCCTTTCCAACAGCATCTCTCGAACAACATGCTAAATAATGTTTGACTATAAGTAAATAAATTTTTCGTTGTGTTGGATCTGCAATTTGGTTCGGATCAATTGCTTTACATGGAGTTATTGGGGGGTGTGCTTTATCATCATTTGGCCCAGCTCGAGGTGTTTGAAATCGACTTTCAGTCATCAACTTTGTTGCATAATTCCCAATTTCTCCTTCCACAGGCTGGAAACTTCGAATGAGAGACATGTGCTCAAACTCTGCACTGAATTTTTCCGTTTCTGTGCGTGGATATGATATAAGTCCTTGCTGATACAACTCTTCAGCGGCAGTCATGAGTGTTTCAGATCCTATCCGAAGATATTTGGAAGCTCGTTTCTGTAATTCTACAGTAGCTAGTGGTATGGGTCTCCATTTGTTTTTGTGTCTACCAGTGAGACTGGTTACGACGGCTTGATTTGCATCAAGACATGACTCGTAAAAGACTAATGTGAGCAGTCGATCATAAAGTCGACCTCTTTTCCAGCTTAAGTGTATTTGTTTCGATTGTTGTTGACGAGAGTTATATTGATTTGGATCCGTATTTTCTTGATCTGAATTTGCTCTTTTATCATTTATTTCAATTTTCATTTCAAGAAACCAAAAATTTTCAGGAACAAAAGTTTTTATCCTTGCCCACCGTTCTACAACAAATCCCAGAGTAGGAAATTGACAGGGCCCATAACTTACAACACCACCATTCTGAAAACCATCAAACTTTTTCTGCAAACGTAAAGTTTGGAAGCGTGTAAATGCTGCACCTACCCTCAAATCTAACTCACTTCTAGCTCGTACCGCTTGAACAAAGTATTCATTTACTCTTCCCAACGAAAATAAAGCCCTTTCTATCTCCTGCTTCATTACTGTACTAAAAGTAGCTCGAAAAATTGTATTTTGGTTGAGATTAGGGTTGGCCCTATTGCAAACCTCACGAACTTCATCTGCAATAGCTTCTCCTTCTCTATCACAATCAAGCCATAAAATCAAGGCATCTACTTGACTTGAATGGTGACGTAACATTTGTTCTAATGGTTCCATATCCGACCTATAGAACGTTCGGATGGGCGCTTCAAACAATACAATTGGTGCACAACTAGACCAGCCATAATCGGTTGAAAAATCTTGTGAAGCTAAATGTCCTCGAACTGATGTGGTGATCATAGTATGACCAGTTGCATTGGCATTATTATTTCGTCTATTGTAACGATTCCGTATATTATGAATTCCATTTTCACTTTGTGCTTGCTCATAAATGAATGGAAATAGTACATTTTCATGTTTAAAAATTTGCGCTGCTGCATGACGTTGCATGGGACGAGAAGTTGATCCATGCATCTGGCCGAAGACAGCAGCAAGAGCTCTTGCAACACTTGGTTTCTCTGCAACATTCAAAACAATGGGTGGATTTCGACGATTGTAGTTGTTATATCTTGACATGTTGATAGATGGTAGAAAAACCTATCGAAAAACCACTACTTATTGCAACTTATAAGCTGCCCATTCAGATTGGATTCTAACTCTAATGAAACTGTGGTTTTATACATTCAAGCATCTCCATCGTTATCCAATTTATTGAGCTCATGCATTCCAAAACATGAGTTCGCGCCAAAAATCCCTCCAATCCAACCCTAAGGAATGCAACAAGTAGATCCTCTTACGCGGGCCCTAGAGGGAAACAGCCAGGATATTTTTTAATCGTTTAGACATAGGACAAGATACCTGAGATTTTAAGACGTAGAAATCATGTCTATATGAAGTAGTAAGAGTATATTTCTATACTCACGCACTCACTTCGTTCACATAAGCTCGAACCAATCATTGTTGGAAAACATCACCTCTTTAAAGAACTTGTGACCTCTCACTGGAAGAGCTCTTAAAGAACCATCAAAATACCTTAAGAATATTCAAAAATTATTTTGACAGTCATCTTATAGAAACAAAACGCGCTCCAGCACAACTATCACGAAAAAACGAATACCATCAACAATGAAAATATCTGCATCTCTCATGTCACTTTTCGTATCCTCCACTTTCATGATCAGAAATACAAGGGCCTTCCTTTCCAGGGCACTGCCACAATCTGGTTTCATCAACAACAAGCTTCATGATCATCACACGGGCACAACAATTCAAAATCATTTACTGCTTCAATTCTTAAACAAATTACAAGACTCTCCGATTTCTCAAATTTCTTATTCATCTATTCATACCTCCAAAGCATCATCACAGTACTCACCGAATACAGGCGAGGGTACTACAACATCGATTGAATATGCTCTTGATCCTCATTCAGAACAAGCCAAAGAAATTACAACATATATGGGACTTACTGTGACCCAGCATTCACAATTAATAGAATTAGCGTTCTTAGTGGATGAATGGAATGATCGTATAAATCTCATTAGTAGGAAAGATTGCAATCCATCTGTTGTGTTCGGAAGACATATTTTACCTTCCCTTGCTCTAAAGTCACTGGTTGAAAATGACGATGATTCTGAAATTTCTTCAAAGCTGAAAGTAGTAGATGTTGGCACAGGAGGAGGATTTCCAGGGTTGCCCCTGGCCATCCTATTTCCAAATTATGAATTTCTCTTAGTTGATAGTGTTGGTAAAAAAATTAAGGTTGTTCAAGCAATGGCAGAGGAATTGGGTTTGAACAATGTAAAAACTCATCACGGACGAGCTGAAGAAATTTCTTTGAAAAAGAATGAAGATAAATACAATGTTGTGCTAGGTAGAAGCGTGTCAGCCTTACCACGCTTTTGCTTTTGGATTCAAGACTTGGTAAAGAGGACTGACGACACAGAGGAAGCTGGAAAACTAGTGTATATTATCGGTGGTGAAGTTGAGGAAATTGTGACAAAACGTTGTTTAAAACAGGTGTCATTAAACGATTTGATACCAATTGAAAAGGATGTGGGAGAAAAAGGGATGACTATGTGGTCGGACAAACGTGCCCTTGTAGTTGGAGCAGAAGAGGTGCAAGTGATTGCCTCAGAAAGTGGCGAGAAAAAAATCGTGAGAAAAAATAATTCAGCTTCATCCAATAACAAGAAATCCAAGAATAAGAAAAAATTTGCAGATGCCAAGGGATCTTGGACGAAGAAAAATAATTCCGC
>Ga0115008_10003791_pt1 | contig 12515 bp, 6 predicted proteins | sample FraStrMetagenome_FD_87164 | JGI IMG/M metagenome (GOLD analysis project Ga0115008, IMG submission 87164) | Marine eukaryotic phytoplankton communities from Arctic Ocean - Fram Strait ARC3M Metagenome | ecosystem: Environmental > Aquatic > Marine > Oceanic | place: Fram Strait | collected 2012-06-18
TATCACCATCCAAAATCCATTGATCACCCTTTTTGAGGGCACCGCCCCAATCATTACGATTGAAGTAAGCATCCGTCCGCACCCAAGCACCCAGTGACTTGATGCGCTCAATCCGGCCATAAACCCCTGCGATCAACTCCGATTTCAATTGTTGCATGCGAAATGAATACAAAGAATTGAAGCAGACTGCGACTGGTAAGCCCGCCTGCTCAGCAGCCACATGCAAGGCATCTAAATCTTGAATCGTTGCTACAGGTGGCTTTTCCATCCAGACCGGGTAGCCAGCAGCCAGACATTGCTGAGTGATCTCCGCATGAAGATGAATCGGAGTGGGATTGACCACCACATCAAAGCCTCCTCGGGCCAACAACTCTTCCAGAGTCTGAAAAACCTGAATCCCTTGACGACGGCAATACTGAGCCCCCTCACTGTCTACATTGCGCGAGGTCACCGCTACAATCTCACCATACAGAGGTGTGGTTTGAATACGAATAATCAGTTGGTGTGCATAGCCACCACAACCGATCACAGCAATTTTAACAGGTTTTTCTCTCATAAATTAGTCCTTGCGCTTAAGCAATGAAAATACGGTTAGGCCATTTAAATCGACTTTTGGCTTTGGGGCACAGTGACTCGCAATATAACCGACGATGATACAGGCAAAGACCCCAATGATCATATAAACTAGTGCGTGAACCTCCATGTGAAACTTCGCATAATAGTTCGCCATGATGGAGGCCATGGTACCCATCAATACGCCGAAGTTGTTTGCTCGACGGGTAAAAATACCGAGCACAAAAATCCCGGTGATCGGAGCGAGGACCATGCCAGTGATCATTAGGAATAAGTCCCAAATTGACTGCAAACTACTCATATTCGCTAAGAGCAAAGCTGCCCCAGTCCCAAATACACCTAAACCAAAGGTTAGATAGCGTCCAACCCTGACACATTTGGCATCCGTCGCGCCACGCACGAAACGTCGATACACGTCTTCAACCCCCAAGTTGGCCACCGAATTCATGGCACTCGACACCGTCGAGATGGTGGCAGCCAGCAGGGCCACCACAACAAAACCCGCAAAGCCCACTGGTAAGTTTTGAGCAGCAAAAAAGGGAAACACACTATCAGGCTTCAGCGCTGGACTGAGCGTATCGGCCCGTGTGGCGTAAAAAAGAAATAACAGCGTACCCAGCACAAACAAAACTAAATTCATCGGCACTGCAACCGCCAACTGGGTGTAGACCGCCTTGCGCGATTCATTCTCGTCCTCGGTGCACTGCACACGCTGAATAAAATTTTGATCCCCAATAATTCCCAGAACCGTCACAAAGCTATTGAGTGCCAATACCAGCACCACCGGCCCCTGCCAATTAAAGCTCCAATCAAATAGCTGTAATTTGTTCAGATTGCTCAACAGATCCATCGCAGTCTGACCGGACATATCAATGGCGAAATAGGCATAAGCAGAACACACCAGGACAGCGAGCAACATAATAATCGCTTGCAGCACATCCGTCCAAATAACAGCCTCCAATCCGCCCATGGTGACAAAGAGTGTCGTCGCCACCCCCATAATTAAAATGCTCCATTCCATCGGCATGCCAAAAATGGCACTAATAGCAAGTGCTGGTAATAAAAGTATGGACGCCATCCGCCCCAGCATTTGATTTAAGGAAAAGCATATAAAGCCGATCATCCGCACCGTCAGACCAAATCTCCGCTCTAAGTATTCATTCGCAGTCGCAATTTTTAGCCGTCGAGCAACCGGTATGTATACCAGCAAAAAGAGGGGGATTTGTACAATCACGATAAAAAAGGAAATCGACATGTAGATCCAATTTTCCGCAAAAGCTTTACCCGGCATCGCCATCAGACTGATTGCGCTGGCACCCGTAGCGAATAAGCTTAAGCCAGCCGCCCACCAGGGAATGCGTTGCCCGCCTCGAAAGTAATCAGCGCTCGAGTCCCCTTTATTCGAGAAACGCAAGCCAACACCCACTAGCAGCAAAATTAAAACAACAACCACCCCATGATCGACCCAACCATACTTGGTCGGGCGCAAAACAGCCTCGCCGCGTAAGACGCTTTCTGCTCCATACAGGGTGAATTGAGTCCCCTCTGATCCCGCGAGATGAACCTGCATGGGCTGCGGCAAACGACCTATTTGAAACCAAGTGTCCGTTGTCCGATGGTATGCGAGCATCTCCGACTGTGCGTTCTGGGCACTGAAAAATAGCAGATGATCATTGCCACAGCTGATAGCCGTGTAGTTACGCAGATCATAAGGTGCTGTGCTTAGAGACTTCCAGATGTTCAGTGATGGCTCCAAATAGTAAGCAGCAGAACCACCCTCACCCATGCCGTACACATATAAGCGACCCTGTAGACCAACCAGTCCAGCCTGAGGCTGCAGTCCCGCTGGCAATTCACCGATCAGCTCCCAGCCCTTTCCAGCATCACGAAATGGAAGCTGCATGAGTTGCCCCCCAACGATAGCGTAAAGCCTGTCTCCAACGACCGCTGCACTCGAGGCCACAGAGTCATTCGCCATATCAGGCAGTCCATCCACTTCGCCGTTTTCAATGCGCTGCACCCGATTGCCATCAAACTGAAAATAAGCTTCATCGAAGCTCATAGCCTGCAGCAACTTAAACTTACCTAAGCCCCGATCCGCAGCAGCCATCGGCACCACACGCGCCTCTTCAGTGAACTCAAAAAAGCTCTCTTCAGCATGTGCTGAGAGTGACAACAAGCAAAATAAGCCGATCGCAATTCGTAGATTTCGTGTTAAAAATGAAGCTATAATCATAAAATACTTTAGTGTGTTACAATGAACATATGCGAGCCAGGCACACTAGACCTGGCTCCTAACCAAGACGCAGGCACCCGAGTGACCGACGAACGAAGTAAAAATGTGCTGAAAGGGGAACTTACTTTGCCCCGATAAGACCCCCACGGGATGCGCTTAGTTAGTCGCTCGCGGTGCAAAGCTCGCGAGCGCAACAGCGTTGTCGGGATGGATCTCAAAACCAGCAGGTGCCGACCACTGATAGCTGATCGGCCCAGATTGAGAGGGCAAACTGTAACCGACAGCCGCATTCGAAGAACCGCAATCAGCAGTCAGGATAGAGGAAAATTGCGTAGGATTTTGAGGCTGCCCTTTACCGTTATTTTGAACATAAGCGCCCACAACGAATGCCGAACTTTTACCGGCAGAAAATTCCACAGCAACAGCTGTAGGGGTAGCAAGCTTAATTGGTGAGAGAGTGTATGTGTTGGCGGGTCCCCCTGATGCAGCGCCCGTCAGTGTAACCAAAGCAATTGCAGAACATGCGTTGACAGGGACTGGGCGACTTCCAGAAGTGTCACAATAACGAACCACCACATCAGCTACTTGATCTTGCTGCACATCTAGATACCAAATCTCAGACATCTTAAAATTAGAACCATCATCGCGAACCGCTAACGTAAAGTCCTGTTTTCCATATCTTACCGACATAATATTGGTTTCGTGGGAGCCCTCTTGATTGATGGTCACAATCAGTTTTTGACCTGCAGTCGCTGAAACAGCTGAAAGGGCATTAAAAGCGCTATTTTTATCCTTGTCTTGGTTAAAAGCTGTTTTAACAACTTGGATTTGGCCAAAGGCGCAAGATGCTAAAGAGAGTAAAAGTATAGGTAGCATTAATTTATTTTTCATATGTAGACATTCTTATGTTAACTTACATAATTTATACAAATCAAATACCATTTATGCAAGTAAAAAACGAAAGCATACTCGAACTCATTAACACAGCTCCACCCATCTAAAGCAACAGCTTCAAACTCAATACCAACATCAGCCTTCCCGGCCACCAGCCCGGCAAACCAAACGCCCCCTCCTCTAACCCCGTGAGGCGCTGGAGTTCATTGACCAGCACACCACCATAAGCGCTCTTTCAACGACAGCAGGTTTATTGCTATACATTATACATAAGCAACAGGTCTGCTACGGTCACGCCGTACTCAAATTCGCTAGAGATGCGAAAATAAACCTCCACTGGGATGCCTCGACTTTACAATAGTTTTGCTTGCTTGATCCCAATAGAACTCTCAATCAATTCGGGACAATTTCATAGGGCAGATCATTAGCTTCATCCCGATGAAAATCCTTCAGGAGCAGAAGAACGGAATGGCCTATTTAAATATTAAAAAAATACACTACTGTTAATACACAAACTAATCCTACACCAACTCACAAACAAAAATAGCTTACTGCCACTAATTTAATGGCAGTAAGCTATTATACTTAAACAATTTAAATGTTATACCAGGGCAGAACTAATCAGCATTTCATTAGACAAACTACTAGGCAACTCGTCGACGTACAGCGCAAAAGCAAATTGTGAACAATGCAATCACTACAGATACTTGACTTGGTTCTGGAACAGCCACTACCTCCCATGCTGCGTAAGCAATAGCATTAGACGCGCCTCCAGTGGAAGCGTAGGCCAAAACAGCCGTGCTAGAATCAAATGAGCTAATATAACCAAAAGAGCCACCCGCGGACCCAACACCATAGTGGTAGGTACTTTTATATGAGGTATTACCAGCAGAAGGAGTTTCACCGACTATGCTACCGTTACTAGTGAAGCCAGACGCAACAAACATTCCATCGGAAATATAGTCCGCACGGAGCGATACAGAACCTACACCAGCATCATCAGTGTTTCCAAATATTGAACTATCTTCATAGCTGTAGTCAGCATCTCCACCCTCTAGCCCGGATACTCTAATAATAGAAGCACCAAGTCTACTAGTAACATCGATGTAAGTGACCTCGCCACTCGTCCCAACTACCCGTTTTTCGCCAAAATCGACATTTACTGTGCCCACAGTGCCTGCAGTGCCTACACTAACCATCTCACTTGTAACATCTAAGTAACTTAAGCCGACATAACGTGAGCTATCGCTATCAATAACATCAGTAAAGTTATAAACCGTATCACCTACACTAAGATTAACAGATACATTCTCATAATCTGCATTTTCAAATGCAAATGAAGCAATCAGCTTCTCCCCAGCAATTAGGGTGACACCACCGCTAGAATGAGTATGAGCTTCATCCCCAGAGGCACTGCTGCTTATATGATAATTCGCCTTCACGTTTCCCGCCCCCTCCACAAATAACGAAGCACATGCAAAACCAACAACCCAACGAGCATACATAATCACTTTTTTTACCATATCATTTACATAGTTCATTTTTTACAGCCTACATTAGCTTCAATAACAAATTAAGATTAATTTGGTATATTGTCAACAAAAGTAACACAAACCATGTAAAAAATTAATTAAAAAAACGTAAAAAATAAACAACTCGCAGATCTGCACCCTAAAAAACTACCACAAATGCCCCAGCAAGGTTATACAACCAATGCAAAACCATCATAAATTTACAATAAAATGAGGGAGCAAGATAGAACTAAAAGCACTAGGGCACCAACAACCGATTGATGAGATAGCGAAACGATACCAGAAGCCACTCCAACAAGCCAAGACGGATGCGAATAATAAGCGAGCAGCAGGCGACACATGCAACTAATGCACGACTAACATGACTCGCCAAAATGACCAGGAAAAACAACGCAACTCTACTGTTATTAGAATTTTAAATCAAGCCCCAAGGACATAAAAGCCACTTCTTATCGAGAGGCGCCCATAAAATACCAAGGGGCTGTAGCAGCTAAGGACAAATAAAGGGCACCTCTGGAAACCTCCCATGTGTCGAGATTACCGATTTGCTTTGATACAGGCAAGGCTCTCTCACAAACGGTTGGGCTGGAAGCCCTGCCTAGGCGTGAGCAACGCCTAGGCGCACAGCAAATCGGCAAGTCTATCAAACCGAAACACTTCTAGCTCTGAGCTTCGTTGATCTGCGCACGCAGGGCTTCCAGCCCTCCTGTACACAGAATCGCCGTGCTCAAAATCAAAATCGTATTCGTCTCGGTCTTGGTAGGTTTTCAGAGGTGCCCTTAAATAAAATTACCCACGCAACCGACCCCACTTTTTACTTGCATAAAAATCACATGCAAGATATACATTTAAAATGAAAACATTACTCCAATTTTCTATTTTACTTACACCCGCGATCGCATTCTCCAACATCCAATTTCTCGATAATTACACAGAGGCTGCTCGCCTTTTTGGTGTCGCGAACAATGAAAGCTCGATAGACAAAGACTTAAACCAGCGCCGAAAAGCCCCCTATTATTTTCGCGCAGGACACAAAGCCTATGCCACCCCCGGATTCAGCTATGACTGTACGGATAAACAAAATGGAGACTTCAGTATCTGTTTCCGTCCAAACAACCAACATGCTACCGATACATTTGGCTTCATGATGAACCTCTGGGAGCACTATCCGGAGATAAGCCCAGCAGACGAGCTCGTATTTGAGCTGAAAACAAATGGCTGCACCGAGAACCATGATCGATGGGACGTTGAGTTACTCGATGCGGATGGAAACGCTGCGACAGGCCGAATCACGGGCTTACAGACTGCAGGGCAGTGGAAAACAATCCGCTTACAGCTCAGCACGCTCCTGCCTGCGACCAACTTTAATTGGCAACAAGTAAGACTCTGCCAGTTCAAAACAGCGCCCTTCGAACAAGGAACGACGCTAAAGTTTGATTTCATTCGCATCGAGCAAGCCCGGGGAGGCATTATTGGCATCACTGACAAAAGCATTGAGCAAATCATCGCCGAACAAGAGGCCACCCGAGCCTTTCGCACTCAAACAGCCTTTCAAGCTGCCGCTCAAAAAGCCCACAAACCCATCATCAGTGCCTTTGCGATGCTATTCCTCAATCAAGATTTAGCCAAGGCCAATCAAATTATCCGAGATGACTGCGTTGAGATGCTACATGAGGATCCATGGTCACTCCTCACCACCCCGATGTATTGCCGACTCTATTTTCTATTTTCCAACCGCTGCGGTCAATACGCGGCTCGCCTCGAGCCAGAAACCGAAAAACTACTATTAGAAACGATCTGGGAGCGCACCCAGCATAAAAATGACATCCATTGGTCGCGCACCAGTACCTGGTATTTAGATGGCAGCGAAAATCACGACCTCAATGCCAAGGCATGCAATCTCGTCAGCTCTCGCATCTTTATGCATGAGCCTGATTATAAAGACCGCGTCTATCCCAACTATGGCTTTGGCGGCAGCTATCATTACGGCCGTGCCGGCTACTACGGTCAAGGGGTCGATGCCAGTACGCGTGAAGGGGGTGGCCGTGCCAACCTCAGCGATGGCAAAAAATATACTGCTAAAGACCATTACAAAGCATGGCTTGGCTTCCTCAAAGAATACTTTAGAGAACGCGCTCGTCATGGATTTTTCCTGGAAAATTCATCATCCACCTATGCCAAGCATACGATGAATATGATCGATCTCGCCTATGCCTACTCAGGGGATTCAGAGCTGCACCAAATAATAGATGACTTTATGACACTCTATTGGGCTGATTACGTACAAACCGGGATTGCCGGAATCTCTGGCGGCCCCAAAACGCGGCACCATGGCAAAGTCGGCGGGTATGATGCCAATACCGACTTGCTCACTCCCCTACTCGGGGGCCCTGCCAATGCAGGCATCTGGAACTACTGGAGCAACGTCAACGGCTACGAACTGCCGAAGATCGTGCAGATGATGGCCCTAGACCGCGAAGGCATGGGCAACTTCGTCTATCAATCCCGCGGCATCGGCGAATCCGAGCCAGCGCAACCTCGCCCACTCGGCACCGAGCGCACGCTGATTCTCAAGCCCGAATCGCGCTTCTTAAAATATTCCTACGTAACGCCTGCTTACACGCTAAACACCCAAATGGACCATCCATGGGCCTTACACTCGCATCTGAGTAAATCGGGGCGCTGGCATGGAATGACCGTCGCCCAAGATCCTGATGCTCGCATAGTTCCCGTATACCTGCCGAGCGAACCCGACTTTCGAGGCAAGCAAGCAAAATTTAGCCTGGAAGGTATGTTCAAAACCTTCCAGCACGAAAATACCTTGATCGTGCAGCGCAGCCGCTCCTTTTGTGAAGTCAATCCCGACTGGTACCCACTCTATAAACAAAACTGCGATCAGGGCGTCTATATCGGCGACGCTTGGGATGAGCAGATCGAACAAAGCGGATGGATATTTTTACGTCGTGGCAGCGCCTACGCAGGCGTACGAACAGTGCTCTGGGATGCCGAATTCGAAGCAGCCAAGAAAAAGAAAAACGGAGGCACTCAGGCGCATTTTCATGGGGCCGACGATGAACCCACCGTCAAACTAATGGAGAAACCCTACAGCTACACTAAAGACCGCAATTTTATCAAACTAAAAGATCGCTTTGCACCGGTCATCATTCAAGCCGGCGACCAACAACAATACGGCAGCTTCGAAGCCTTTATAACAAAGACTGAGAATGCACCGATCGCGCTTCATAAAACAGTGGTCCCCAGCTTCAACATTCTGACCTTCACCCCCCCAATCGAAAAGGCCCCTGAAATGGTCTTCAATGCTGCGAATAACGAGATTCCGATGCTGGGCAGCAGCTACATAAACTACGCGCATCCGATGACCTTCGAGAGCCCTTACATCCGATCGAAATACAAATCTGGCAAAATACAGATTGAATACCGAGGTGAGCGCTTGAAGTTAAACTTTGCGAAAAAGCCATTCTGGAAGTTTTGGAAGTAACACCATCGAAGTCGAAAAAGATACACAATAGACGGATCTCTATGAACACTAAAAAGAATTTCACTCTCAGCACATTCGCACTGCTATGCGCACTGCTAATCGTCCCCATAAGTACCACAAAAGCAGCACTTAAACCCAAAGAAGATTCGCATAATTCTCCCGATGTATCAAAATTTGAAGGCTATGACAAAATCGTCAAACAGACACATCAGGCCTCACTAGCAGCCCGAGAATCCGCACTAAATAAAGTCGTCGCAGAAGGAAAATCCTGGATCGACGGTGCTTGGGGTGAAACATTGTGGTGCTTAGCAGCGCTCTATCAAAACCAGCAAACAGAGCAAGCCAACCAGCAGTTGCTGGCACGAGCACAGGCTTATAACGAAGCACATATTGATGAGTCTGATTTCCGCCCCGAAACAATACAGAAACTGTCTCCATGGGCCTACTTCGCTCTGACCGACTATGTCCGCATCCTGAGCTTATTTCACGCCAATAGCCCTCACTACCCTGGGCGATTACAGCCTGAAACGGAAATGGCAATGAAAGAAGCCCTTTGGAATTTGGTTAAAGTCAGCAGTAAAGTAAAAGATGCCGATTTAAAAAATCTGCTCGTCTTACATGGCACCGAGAATCATGATCTGACCTTACGACCGAATTATTACTTGGTGGCGGCACTGCTAAAGGACGATCCAGCCTTCAAAGTCCGCAAATACGAGGACCGCCGTACGGCGGCGCAACATTACGCCGCCTACAATCGCTTCTTTCAAGAATGGCCGCGACAGCGTATCAAGAGTGGCTTATGGATAGAAATTGGTTCCGACACCTATCAAAAATATTCCTGGCCAGCCTTGTTCAATCTGCACGAATTGTCACCCGATCCGCTAGTACGCCAGCGATTTGGCATGCTGCTGGATGTTGCTTTTATCGAAGAGGCACAAATTTCTATCAATGGTCGCCGCGGGGGGGGGCGCAGTCGCGCTGGATATGGGAAAAACAATTTCGAAGACTACAAAAACTTACTCTATGCGCCTGAAGAAACGCTCACAGACACTAAAGGCGCGAGTCATTCTAAAGTGATTGAGACCAGTCGCTATCAACTGCCGCCAGCAGCCATCTTACTGCGAAAGCGAGCGTTTCCTGCGGAAGAAGCCTTTCTCATTCGTAATCGCGTATTAGGCGAACACGCCGAGGCTCCCGAAAATGACAAAGAGCGGCATTTTGACGCGGATTCTGCTCTAATCAACTATGCCTATCGCAGCCCACACTACCTGTTGGGGAGCACCTGGCAAAATCCAGCTTTACATCACAAAGCAGCGGATAGTAGCGGAGACGTACTCAAATATGGCGGCATTTCACGCCAAAATCGCTGGTGTGGCATTCTCTTTGATCATCCTATCGCAAGACAGACCAAGATCCCAAGCAAGAATCACCGAGCATACGATGAATTGTGTGCCATCTTTCCAGAAATCAAAAAAACCAGAGGCGGCCGGCCACAACACCCGCAATGGAGTTTTCAGCATCAAGAGGTGCTTTTAATACAGCGTATTGATGAGCATAGAACAATGGGTTCATACAGCACCGGGCAGATGAGTATCCGTTTTCATGGCAAAATGCTCGAAAAAGTCGAAAGAGATGGATGGATCTTTGCCAGCAACGAACTCGCTTATGCCGCGGTTAAATTTCTCGATAGCGGCTACCAATGGGATAGCAGTGGCGAGCTAGCCAGTCCCGAGGTGGGAAATGGCATCCCCAGCAGCACGCGGGTGATTCTACATGCGGGTGATTGCGATCAATACCCAAGCTTCACGGCCTTTCAGGAATCGATCCTCGAAAATCAACTAGAGATCAAAGCGAATCAGCTTACTTATCAATACGGCAAGGATGGTACTCGGATTGATTGGTGGCGCTATGACCCCCACAATTATAAGCGATTTAAATTACCAAAAGTAAACCAACAGCAGATTAAATTACGGCCAGATTGGACTTTTGATAGTCCTTTCATGAAATCTCAATTTCAAAAAGACGAAGTACACATCAACGTCGGACCGATCCGAAAAGTGTACAACTTTTCTTCAGGGCTGTAAGAGCCGATCGATAATATAGACCGCACAATTACCGATGTATTAAATATTCACCCCCAAAAACGCCTGCCTATTGATCCTAGGGATTTTAGCCAATAGCCTGCTCTCGACGCATCCCCTTCAACCAGATAAAACTGTCAAACTATTCTTACTTGGATGACAGTCGAATATGGCGGGTCAACTCAAGGAATACTGGGTTGAAGTGACTGACCCCAAAGACGGCATGAAGGCAATGATGGTGTTACGTGGGCAAGGCCCTGTTCGAGACGAATGGGTTATCGGCCGCAGAAACAGCTATGCTCTCCGCCAAGGCGAATGGATTCTACTTCAGGGTAAAAGCGAAAGACCGGAAACTGACTTCATTCGCAAGCACCTCAAGATTGAATCGCCGAACGACAGTATCCAACTATTTAACTTAAATAGACGATTTAACTCAGCGCGTAAATGTCGCGAATCAATATCCTGAAAAAGTACAAATGATGCAGGCACGATTACATGCAATTAAAGAGCCTAATAACACCTCAAATAATTGATGCGATAAAACGACATAACACGAGAAAGATGCACACTATTTAATTTCACAGCCATCCCATAGGGCATGACGTGTGAGATCAAGCCTGAGTATTGAAGCGGGCTGGAGGGTTTGGTTGAGCTGTTGTCAGAATTGAAAAGTGGGTATTTTGACCGTTTCAGGCCTTATGCTGTCCCATAGGCGCTCCAGTCTTCACCCGGCAAATACGCGGCCTGAGGTTGCACCCGCATCCTCCACTGACCGCCTGCTGTCCCATAGAATGCCAGAGTCTCTCCGAGGTCGAACCTGTCCCAGACTACGGCTCGTATCATGGTGAAGATGCGCGTGAAGCTGTGTGGCCACTGGGAGCACCAAGCCTGGAAGCGCAGCAGCACATACATCAGCAGAGCCGACCAGAGCTGCCAGCGGATGGCTTGCTTGGAGTGGCCGAGGAAGTCGCAGACCTGCAAGGTCTGTTTGATCTGTTTGAAGAAGACCTCGATCGTAAGCGTCCGAGCGAGGACCTCTCATAATGTAATCGACATCTATCAAATTTGATCGATGTCGATGTTCTTCGATCGTGTTCTATCAAGCTTTTTTCCAGTTGGCTGGAAGAAGTGGGTCGAGATCATCTTGATTGCTCATATTAGGCAATCGATGCAGGAGGTCGGTCATGTAGCCAAGTGGATCAATTCCGTGTCGCTGGCATGAGACGATGATCGAGTAAATAATCGCAGAACGCTTTCCGGCATTTGGCGAGCCGATGAACAGGAAGTTCTTTTTACCGACTGCAGAGGGGCGTATGGCATTTTCAATTAAATTGTTATCCAGCTGCACCTGTCCATATTCCTGGATTCGTAAGAGTGCCGGCCATTGTCCCAGCAAATAGGTGCAAGCTTTTCCCAGTTGAGATTTAGGCCGTGCTCTCATCTGGAGTTTTTTCACTACTTTTTCGATGCGTTTCAACACCAGAGCACTCCACGCTAAACGTCTGTAAGCTCGAAGTTTGGGGCTGTAACGCTTTTGATCGCAGTCAGATTCATTTCGATAGAGCTGCCCCATCAAACTTAGTACCATCCGCTCAGCTGGCGGAGATTCTGAGTCGGCCTCGACTAACTTCCCCCGTACATGCTCCCAACAGGCAATCCGCTCTACCGTTTTGTACTTAAGGGCAAAGCGCTCATAGTCA
>Ga0115008_10003794_pt1 | contig 12512 bp, 12 predicted proteins | sample FraStrMetagenome_FD_87164 | JGI IMG/M metagenome (GOLD analysis project Ga0115008, IMG submission 87164) | Marine eukaryotic phytoplankton communities from Arctic Ocean - Fram Strait ARC3M Metagenome | ecosystem: Environmental > Aquatic > Marine > Oceanic | place: Fram Strait | collected...
AATTTGTCTTGGGAGACCGTTTGGTACGTTGTGTTGCTGAAGTGTATAAATTTTGTTTCGGTGTTATGAAAAACGTGTATTCAGATGTGTTCGAGGCCTTCCTTTTTACTAACGAGTCCCGCGTCTTACTTTTCTTCTTCTTCTTCTTCTTCTCTTGATAATAATGATAATGATGATAGCCCAGCGGTGGTTTGGCTATTCAGATTATTGATTTTACAAAGAAGTTTATGGAACAAATGGTAGCAGAACATACAGTCAGTCCAAAAACGGTCGGTGGTGACATGGAAGGTTATGGCGTGGGTACGATTCTCCCTGGAATAACGAATTTGATAAATTATCATTCGGTTTTGCATAATGTAGTAATTGGAGGCGCAACCCAAGATTCGATTTTGGATAGATACAGTGATCCCGGGGCTGGGGCTTTTACTTCTTACCATGATACTCCTGTTTATGCTACCAGACCAATAAAAAAGGGTGAAGAGTTGTTCCTGCGCGTTGGTAATGATTGGTTCGTGAACAAGGAACTTCCGCGAGAAGGCGATTACAATTTAGTTGACAATGTTATGAAAGGAGTAATGAATCTTCTTAATTCGAATCCTACAACACCGGAGACCGTTTTGCGAGATATTTTGAGAAGGATTCGGCGGGAAATTCTCACCTCAGAGGCGTGGGCAGACAAACCATATCTTGCAACAATGATACCAAAATCTATTGATGGATTAAAGGACGTTGTCACTCGTGGATCTGCACGAGCCGAATTGATAGATCGACATTTCACGGAGGAAGATTCATTTTATCAAAATGGATATTGCCTAGATAATATTGTGGCGGGTCGCAGTAACATCGCACAAGCTGGACGAGGTGCATTTGCCCATCGAAGTCTTAAAGAGGGTCAAGTGATTGTTCCTGTTCCTCTTTTGCACTTTTCAAACGAGGACGATTTAAGTATGCATGAAGGTAACGATCGAAAAGATTTGCTTTTAAATTACTGTTTTGGTCACGAAAAATCAAGCCTGCTCCTGTGTCCACTGACATCTGCAAGCTTAGTCAACCATTCGAATAGCCCCAATGCCAAAATAGTTTGGGCAGAGGAGGAATCTTTTAGAGACTATGATTGGCGTTCAGCAACAATTGATGAGTTGCATAATACATACTCCTCTGTCTTAATGTTCAATCTGATCGCAACCCGCGATATAGAAAAAGGGGATGAGGTACTTGGACTACATTGTTTTTCTCTTGTGACTTTTATTTTTAACACTTATTCAACTTCATCGTTCGTCAACAGATTTTTATCGATTATGGAAGAGATTGGGAACGTGCATGGAATACTCATGTTGCTCATTGGAAGCCTCCAGAACCCCCTAAATCTTCGAACTTCAAGTACATACCGTCGTCACAACTAAATGCCGAAAAAGCAAAGATATACGTTGACGTGGTCAAGGAATATCCCAATCACCTGTATCTATGTCGAGTTGAACCGAACACAGAGATAGAACCAGAAACGGCTGACATTCCCGTAACAGATTACGATTCAAACCCTTCCATAAACCCAGAGAATTGGGCTGATCATCTTCAAGTTATATTCGACCGAGGACAGATGGATCACTGGTGAGAATGAAATTTAGACTGATTATAAATTTTACGTAAAGCTGCTCCTCACTTTTTTGTTTGATAGGTGGCCATGCGATGTTGTTGAGGCTGACGAAAACAACGAAATTTTTGTGACGAAAATATATGAGAAATTAGTTGAATTAGACCAGAACGGATATTTGGTTACAGCCGGTAGAGTTGTTCGTCTTGTTAAAAATACTCCTCGACATGCCATCCAGTTTGTCGACAGACCTTATCACTCTGATCAACACTTGGAAAGTAAGTGATATATATCGACAAGTACTGTGAACATGTCTGTCTAATGTTACGATTTAAAAAAGGGGCCTTCAGACAAAAAATAGGAATACCGAGTGACATTTTCCCGCTCCATTGGAGAACCGATTACGTCGATGGTAACATAATGAACAATAGCTGGAATAAAGAAAACTGGGATCCTGTTGACGAATCTACAGAAAATGAACATTCAGAAAGTCTACGTGCCGCCCGATGTGGTTTATACTATGCACCTAGTACTATCACCGCTGCAGGAAAAGGTATATATGTAGGCGTTGATGTTAAAGCACAGGTAAATGTTGAATCAGCAATACCTCCAATTGTTATTCCTGATATCAATTGGAATACTACTGATGAAACAATCCGATGGGATGCACATGATTACACTTGGGACGGATCTGCGTACGGAGCCGAGTTTGAGTGTACTAGGAGTGGGAAACATGACTCACAAGTTCTGGCAGTAGATATTGGTATGATGGCAAACTTTCACCCAGGTAAGTTTCACTTTAGTTACTTCACGTGAAGACTTTACCACTTACGCGGAAAATAGGGCTGGTAAATTCTTTTTTGGGCCCATCTTCTTTTTCTCCACTGTATGAGCGCAACCGAAACCCTGGCTCTGGCGCATCTAGTGATTATTTTCAACACACCTTCAAAGCAAATAGAGACATAAAAATGGGAAGCGAAGTTTTCATATCATATGGGGAAACATGGTAGGTTGATGATTTTTTTTGCAATTTTAGTGACAACTTTGATCAGTTGATTGGAATCTGCTTGCATTCCTTGATAGGTTTGAACACAGAGAACATCTTCGTAACATCCCTCTACTTAGGCATTACCATGAAGCAAATGTAATTGCGTCATCCGTAATTGCGTTGGCAACTGGTCCGCGTGTGACAGGCTTAAGTCCTGATGTAATTGAGCAACTTTGGGATGTTGTGAAACGCGTTGTGGTTGCGGACAGAACATCAACAGTAGTGGATCGTCACAAAACTTACGACGATCTCATGCATATATTAGTTCGAAAGGGTACGGAGGAGCTCGAAACTAATCGACGTTCCTTAGAATGGTTAGAAGAACATGGTAAGAAAACATTATCTGGTCAAAATTCTACAGAATCTTACTCAATGTTTATATATCTTGTGTCTGATGTCGATAAAGGAGAATGTATTGATCACATCTATGTTCAAGACAGCACATTGGAACACGCAACTCGTGGTGCTTTCGCAAGGCGATATATTGCGAAAGGAGATGTGATTATATCAAGCCCAATGTTGAATAATTGGGGTCGTCAACGTCTAAATATGTTTACAAATCGCACGGGAGTCGAGGGCGAAAGTAACGGAAAACAACTCATTTACAATTATGTATTCGGTCATCCTGATAGCAACATTCTCATGTTTCCAGTCACCCGCGCAATTACTATCAACCACAAAAGCAATAGGACAAAGTATAATGATGACGGCTCAAAAAATCTTGGTCCGAATGCATTCTTGCGGTGGTCAAAGAGCAATAGGAAGACGCAATACTATCTTCGCAGACACATTTCAGATCTTCGTCAGGTACGGCTAATCATTGCTTATTTGCGTCAAGCTGAGTTCTAACCTAGCGATTTTTTCAATTCCCAAAGGAAAAGTATGCGACGATAATTATGGAATTCGTCGCCTCACGTGATATTAATCCAGATGAAGAAATATTTATAGATTATGGCATTGATTGGGAAAAAGCATGGAATGCCCATATGACTAATTTTTATGAAAAAGAGTATGGGAAAGTGCAGTTTTCGTCAAAGTCTTTGGTGGATATAAATGGTGACAAAATGAACAAAGATTATCACCAATGGACCGACAATTACTTTAATGTCTGTATGACAAGGAAAATACCTGACCACGACACAGATGAGTGGATAGAAATATTGCCAAATGACCAGGGGTCGTTTGGCGTAAATTATGAACATGTTGGCTACGATCTTATGCGCGATGGAATTTCATGGTGTCCTTGCATTATTTTAAATATCAACGATGAAATCCATATGGACGTTGCAATTTTTGCTGTGTCTACAGAAAATACTTCACAGCGATTTATCCGTCGTGTTCGCTATGTACACAATCAATATGTAGAATTTAGGCCGATGCCAGCAAGATCGGATCAGCATTGGACAGGCGCGTTCAGGTAAGATTTGATTTCTTTTGTGTTCAACCACTTTAATCTCTCTTAACTAAAATTCATTAACAGACATGAAATCGGAATTCCAGATGAAATTTTTCCGGAATTATGGAAAGATATATCTCTTGAAGACCTAGTACCGTCGTCGCTCTCGTCCAAATAAATCGCGTTGTAGTTAATAACTATAATTACTACAGTCTAGTTAATTGTTAAGAGAAACAAGTGCATTCTATTGACACACTCGTTGGTTTAACCAACACAGGAAAGATTTGATTTCCGTGGAGGACGATATTTTACCCTCCTTTTACTAAAGGAACAAACAATGAGTAACAGCTAAAATTGGCAGGTATTATTCTACAGCTAGCTTGTAAACAACTATTCATTAAATTTTCCTCTCGTGTGAGCAAATTTAATCTCAATTGTCGTATTTATATTATTTAAATCCCTGGACTTATTCCCATGGCAACTAAATCTTGTTGTTGCTTCATTTGTAGCATTGCCAATGCACGCCCCACAACCGAATCTTGAGAATGTTTTTCGAGTGACTTTTTAAACACATCTGCATCTATTCCGATTTCTTTCAACGCCGCATCACCTGCGTCGTTAGCAGTAGCAGCAAACCTATTTTGTAATTTTTGTGAAACAGATGGATCTGAAACATCCAAACCATCTTCCTTAAATTCATTAACCAAATCTCTCATGCAACCCGTCAACCCTTCAAAATAAACTTCTGCCGCCTCGACAACTTTACTTGCCGATAACAAGTCCTTATCCGGAATAGAAGAGCTACTCTCGTTATCACCCGCTACTGTTGTATATAACTTTCTAAATCTCTCTACGGACCGTTGAACGGCAGGAAAATCCTCCGATCTTGCCAGATACGCCTCCATTGCCTCCTGCATGCAATCCTCATCCACCTTCATCTCATCCAACAATTTTTGTTGTTTAATACCCAAACCACGTTCGAACTCGGCGGCGAGCAATTTCTTCAGCTGATCCTCCGGAATTCTCTGACCAGCTGCCTGAATTTGAGCAATTTGCTGAGAAAGATTAGCGAGTACCGATTGCATCTGAACAAAGAGTTGATCGAAGAATTTGCATACAAGGTCCGGTGTAATTATTTCATCATCTGATAAATTGTCTGCGGCAAAATGGGAGGTCTTCGAGAAAAATTGAGAGTAAATCAAGTACGTCGCGGTCACAGCGGCTGACGCAACGAGTATAGCATTGGATCTGCTCGCCATGGTCTTCCCTTCTTGCTCCCTATGGATTTGTTTTATATTTTTTACGTGTTTCGTGTTTTGGTTGATGGTCGCCAAGTGTTGTATGTACATATTAGTTTCATGAGAACAGATATACGAAATTACGTTTTTCAAATAGTTTTCACATGTCAATCAAAAAAATTTCCTGACACCTGAAATTTCACAACATCGTTAAGTTTAGGTTTCGAGTAAGGGTAAGCAATACGACGTGTAATAAGGCGTCACAAGAATGATATTTAAACTGAGGTTTCTAGGATAGCTCAGGAGCACTGACGAGAATTCTGTTAGAATTTAAGTTTATAGGAACGGAAAGGCGTTCAAAGTTTTGTCTCGAGAATTGGCAAAAACAATGTCAATGAAATACAAGTATTACAGTTTTTCAAAAGATAATTTTGATTATCAAATTGAAATCTTATCAATAATAACGACGTAGCAGTGGAAAGATGTCGGAAGATTTTGTTGGGCAAAAGCAATTCCGGTATTGTTAATTTTATATATGTAACTATCATGATTAGTAGCGTCTGAGAACCTAAGATAAAATTATTAATTATTGTCGTTTAGAGTGGGAAAGACTGTCTAGTTGACAGAGCGTCGATAACACTGAGTCCTTACGCGTCGTTAGTAATTGGTTTGTAGCCAGGTTAGTGCGCATGTAAATTTGAATAATTTACGAGAGTTTCGATGTTTGCTGAATTTATACGAGGCATTTAGGATTTAGCGCCTTAAGAGATAGCTTTCAATACGAATCTGGATGGTAATTCTGGTACCAGATAAATTTGGCTCTAAAATGCCCAGAATGTTGATTCAACGAAATATTCATAAAATTACAATTGAAAGTGTATTTATCGTCAGAGAAAAGCTAATTTGATAGCAAGAGTTGGGTCTTCAGAGGATAGACACAAAACGGAGGTCGTCCTGACAAATCCTTGACAGGTTTGAAATCATTGAGTTAAAAGAAATAAAAAATTTATAAAGTACATGTATGTTTGGCGACTTGCTTGCGATTCATTTATGCGTAGCCTGGAGCTGAGAAGTGCTATGAGGACGGATATTTGAAACTTTTAATCCAAAACTGTCTTTATCGTACAGATGCACCGCTGTGAAAATACTCCATAAAAAGTAATTACCGGTACATTTGTCATTTGTCCCCGTCTCAAAGTATGAATTCTTATCTCACAACATGCGAAACAACAAGCAACACACAAACATAGGATCTCGACTTATCTGAAGCATAGAAGCAGTGTAATTTATTCATAACCCCTTACGTGCAAACGTAGATATGTCTAAAGTAAATAGAAACGCTAAATTCGGCGTGAAGTTTTCATTTCTATATATTATATATATATATACATATGCCGGTATATGATCGTCTATCTTACAAGTCTCAAGAGATCTCATAACATTCTTCAATCATATGTTGACCTTATGATTTTTGTTACTCAAGACAAGATAATGGGAATTTGTCCTGAAGAAAAACGAAATGGTCGTCTCATGTTTGAACAAAGCTTCGTTCTATACCACGTCTTGCCATTGTAAACAGAATGAACAGAAAGACCGACGCGAATAAAAGAAGTACTTGGTTAGCAGAGGAGAAACATGTACACAAAAGCTTCTACCTACGCTCAGAGAGGCTTTTGTTGTACTCTAGTGTTAAAGTTGAAATTTCTCTTCAAACTGCCAAGCCAATCGGCAGTATGGTCAGTTCTGTCGATAGTAGGAACAGGATAAGGACTCATCCTTATTTCAACGCTGTCACCGCGATGGAGCAACCGTCGATATCTTCCGTCAAATGCAACACATGCGTCTGATCTAGCGTCATTTGGTACTGTGCAACGAATCACGACATGGTCAGGGAACACCATTGAACGAAAACTCAATACATGCGGGCAGATTGGGGTAACTAGAATTGCAGGGACGACGGGATGAACCACACTACCACCAGCAGCCATGCTGTAAGCTGTTGAACCCGTAGGTGTCGAAAAAATAATTCCATCCGCCTGGACCGTAGTAAGGTGTGTGTCGTCGCAAAAAGTTTCAAGTGATGCCAAATACGGACTGCTTCCTCTGTCAATAACGACTTCATTTAAGACATTGAAGCGTGCCCTAACGACGCCCTCACGATTTACTATGCTACACTCAAGACGCATCCGCATTGATATATTAATGTTGTTATCTGCACCAAACCTAAACTTAGGTTTTTTTGTTATTGCATCTGATTCAACATCTACAGCTTCATCAAAACCCAGTTCGCTTACAGGCTCTTCATGGACAAGGTTAGAGTGGTGTTTTCCATTCCAAGCAATGGCTGCTGCATCTTTTATATCAAGTCCACTTTCGATGAGCCCCAACGAGCCTTTAATCTATTTTTTCACAAAAGAGTATTTAAGTTGGTGAACAATTATCTAAGGATATTTTCGTACTTACTGCATCAACCATTTCATGCTTTGCAAATGGTGTCAGGAATCCCAAACTCCCTCCAGCGATACAAAGAATTGGTGGGACTGGACCATTGAACATATGGCTTGCAAACATCAACAAACCATCACCTCCCAACGTTACAACAAGATCTGGTGTTGGCACTTTACTCCGATCTTCCTCAAAATCGTCCGGTATTTGATCAAAACTTCGACTAAACTCATCTACAACAGACTGTATATCAGTATTGCTTCCAAACCCGGGAATGTTAGGAGGCTAAAAGAAAATTAGCCCATGCGTAGATGTGCATTTATACCAAAATCCTTGACAAATATTACATTACTCCTCACCTCAAATAAATAAATTAAAGAATTATCAACCCCATGATGATGCTTAAGCTTTGCTGCAAATTCTGGTTGCAATAACACCCTAACGCCAACATCCTCTGTCAATTCAGCAACAACCCTACTAGCATCAACCATCAATTCATCGTCATCTCTCTTTATTAGCAATAAAATTGTCCGATCTTTCGCAGGTTTCGTGAGATCATCTCCAACATCATTGCGGTCGTCAACATCTTCATCAACGTCCATCCAGCTATACATTACTTGTCCAGTTGCAGGGGATGTGAATGTAATTGAGTTGAAGCCAACGACCTGCTCTCGCTTGGAAAATAAACATTCATGTTCGTTACACCATGTCAGCATAATTTTTGGCTCGAGGACACCTCCACCCTCCCTTCCACCATTAACAGTCAGTCTCGATTTCACAGGGCTGATCCCTTTAATTGTTTCCGTTTTCTTTGTAATTAACGACGATGAAGAAGGCGACGAATCATCACCACTTTCTCCTACGATTGCTCGTAATATCGTTGGATTTTTGTGACGGTAAGTGAAAGCAGAAAACGTCAGCGGCAAGCGTTCACATGACAGACTCCGTACCAATGAACCATGATTTAAAAATAATGTCAAAAGCAGGCCGACGGATACTCCTGTAACATGCCCCGTCATGGTTGATGTTGATGGCATGGCCTTTCCTCACAGTTTGAGTTTTGAGTTCTTTTGTGAGATATTGTAAAAGAAGGCGTCGTGTCGAACTTAACGTTCGCATCATGCGACCTTTGTTTACCCGGTCCTGTTCCGGTTTCCGGTTTCCGGTGCATCGGTGCATCCAAAAAAATCCTAACTCGTCACTCGTCATTTTTGTACGGAAGATATTACTTCACACAATTTTGACAAATGAAAAAGTAGAGAGTAACTTTATCCTCACATGCCGCCATATATCCGTCCAAAACACTTAAAACAACTCTCCGACCAGGGATGGTTAGTCGTAGAGGATTTTCTTCCTTTAGATCTGTGCCATGGCCTCGTAGAAGACGTACGCCGCTTACGAGGCCATGGCACAGATCACGAAGGACAATCTATTGATTACTTTAAGGTGGCCGGTATCGGACAGCAGTCCATTGAAGATGGCAACCATGTAGATAATGGCCATGTTTTTGGGGTACGACGCTCGGAGACCTGCTCCATTGACGAGGAATCGAGCAAAAAATTACCACAGTGTGATGACCGGGAACGTCTTCGAGAAATATTGAACGATCTGCGCGATGATTTAGATGTATCTTCGACAGCTTTGGATAAGGAAGTAACGGAATTAATGTATGCATATTATCCGAATGGAGGTTATTACAGGAGACATAAGGATGCAGAAAAGTCGTCTACTTCGTTATCTTCTATTCGAGAATATTCCTTTTTGCTTTATTTGAATGTCAACTGGTCTACCACGCAGGGTGGATATCTTCGTATTCATCGGGATGGTGGAGGCGATGAGTTACCGCCTGGTGTGCTTCCGAACTATGTCGACGTTGAACCACGAGCTGGAACTCTTGTCGTAATGGAATCGAAGAGGGTCCCGCATGAAGTATTGGATACGAGGTTCGAACGTCTCGCGGTCGTTGGCTGGTACTTGGCTTCATTGCCTTCGTCCTCGTCTTCAACCAATGTGAAGATTTCGTCGTCCCCATCATATCTAACGACTAAAGAAAATTCCATAGAAAGTGACACATTGAAAGCACTTCTACGACTGCGTGACTCTGTGCCTGGAATGTTAGCCAAGTTGAAACCGAACGCATCTCCTCCTGACTATAGCGGTATGATATGGGATGACTTCAGCTTTTCTAATTTGAACAAAGAGATATGTGATATTGAATCAAAAGCAAATGTAGACGAGGTGCCGGACACTAGCAAGATGGATTACTGGAAAAAAATTTGTTCTTTCGACGAAAAAGGACGGATAACAACACTTTCTTTGGGTGGACAACGTTTACGAAATATCGAAAGTAATATTTTGGTCAGACCTGAGTTTTCACGCTCCACCATTATTGATTTGGCCGGAACGGATATACCAGTTGAGCTGCTTGTCCAATTTTTGTCTTCTTGCGATCGTTTAAAGCAACTTCACTTGGGAGGTAATGCCCTTGGGGACACGAGTATTCGATCGCTCATGAATGGCGTGCCAAGTTTGTTAAAGCTTCGGAGTTTAGATATGAGGTATAATGACATAACATCGGTTGGAGCTATTGAAATCGGGAAATTTCTTTCTTCACCAGAGTGTTCGCTTGAGTATTTATATTTAGAAGGAAACGACTTGGGTTGCGATGGCGCAAGAGCTCTATCCAATACAGGTCCATTATTGGATTTATTTTTGGGACAGAATAATATTAAAAGCGAAGGCGCGTCTGCTCTAGCCGAGGGATTAAAAAATGGATGCATAAAAAAACTATATTTGGAAGGAAACGCAATAGGCCCAGACGGTGCGACCTCGTTCAGAAAGGCGTTAGAAGACCAAGGAGATTCAAGAAATTTAGAAAAGCTCTACGCAGACAATAACGGAATCGGAAAAACAGAATTCGGAAAGCTCGGAGCTGTTCTGAATAGTGTTACAATGATTGGAGAAGGTGGTTTGTTTCAAGATTAACGTTGATGTTACAACTATTGTTTAAAGTACGAATAATTCGAAGTAAAATTTATGATTACATGCTTTTTCTGCAGTTTAATCTTTGTCTGCGATGAATTATTTAATGAATTGATTACAAATACTGGTCCAAGAGGATAATCCTACTTTGCGTTGATGAACATTGGATCTTCAAATAACCCTTGCTCTAATTCTGCCAACAGAGTACCTGACCGTCGTGATGAGGTCGAACTGCCTTCTCTCTTTGAGCCGAATGGTTCACTTGTGGAAGGCTGACCCATAGATTCAACAGAATATTCACCATCTGACGCCGGATTACTTAATCTTTCTGTGCTAGTTCCTTCAAATTCACTAAATTCTCTCGTTGATCTCATCGTGGTTATTGTTCGAATTGACGCGTTGCTAGATTTGAAAAGATTTGGGTTGGTGTGTGAGCTGTCAACAAAGACGCTACCATTGTACCTAGAATGTCCACCATTGGCTTGCTCTTTGAGGTCTTGATACATATCAAACAACAGTTCTCGCATTTTTGCTGCCTGCCTCTTGGCAATCTTGCGCAATTTCTTCAGTATAAAAGCTACCACAGCTCCATCATCCTTCGCATCATAGATTGAAATTTGTCCTTCCATGAACTTATAGCGCCACGTTACTTCGTCAATGATAGAATCCAGCACCTCTTTTTCAGTACTGGGCATGTTGTCGCGCATTTCTGAGGCAACGGTATTAAAATGCTTCGACAAGATCATGAAAACTTCAGCCATGTACTCGTCAACTTCAAACACGCTTTTGACAAGTACATCACAAACTTCCTGCATAACGTGCGATCGGATATTGTAGTGCGTCAACACAAGAACATATAACTCATCCAGTTGCGCCTGCCCATTTTCCCGTTCAAGGTTATTGGAGTCATCAAAACTATCAGTAATGGTGAACAAGTGGCTGAACAGACTATCTAGAGCCTTCTTCACGTTTTCACAAAATTGTACGGAGTGTGCTGAAGAGAGATGTTTGATACTTGCCGCCTCCTCCGAGAGGACTTCATGAATTTTCCTTCTGATGGTTATTGCATTATCCGTTGCCAGCATATCGCCGACTGGATCGACTTCACAGTGATTACTCATATTTAGTTCCACGTTCAAATTATGAATTATTCAGAATTTCTCTAACGTGTGTTGCGGTGACCGTGACAGCAAAGAAGAAAAGAATTAATCACGCGATTGAAGCGTCAGTATCGCCGCGATATTGTGGGGAAAATGCAATACCGGTAAGCATTTCTTGGTAAGGTTTCGAAATTTGAAATGACTCGCAATTCTCTGTTTTCACACATATATAGCAATAAAATGTTATGTTTTCTGTTTTCCATTTTTTGTTTAAAACAAAAAACTGTAAAGTACATGTATATTGTACCGGTATTACATGTACAGAAGTAAACGATTTGTTTTATGTAATATATTTTGATCAAAATAAAAGAGGGATAGTAGCCAGACATATCGTACAAACGTCCAAATTAGAGCTCGATAGGTTCAAATTTGAAAATAAAAACGAATGCGATTCTCCAAAGATGTTTGTAATTCTATTTTATTTATAAAGATTTTCGCGGTCATAGACATTTTACCAATTTCAGCGCGGGGTTGTGAGTCATAGTAAGACATTGCAAGGTTTATGCTGGCATTAATCATATCCTATTCCCGTTCAGTCTGGGCTAAATTTGTGAGGGTAGTACCACCCAGGATTTTTCACGGGCTACTACCCTCAGGGTGGCCACCCTCAGTTTTCACTCGATTTTTTACCGGGCTACTACCCTCAGGGTGG
>Ga0115008_10003797_pt1 | contig 12508 bp, 11 predicted proteins | sample FraStrMetagenome_FD_87164 | JGI IMG/M metagenome (GOLD analysis project Ga0115008, IMG submission 87164) | Marine eukaryotic phytoplankton communities from Arctic Ocean - Fram Strait ARC3M Metagenome | ecosystem: Environmental > Aquatic > Marine > Oceanic | place: Fram Strait | collected...
CTTGCCGTCAAGTGGACTGGTGCGCTGTTACGTCGCTAAGATTGGGTAGATAACGTGTTTTATAAGGTGTTGCATGGCAGAGCAGTTAAATTTACCGCGAAATAATCGCCAAAAGCGCGATGCAGAGCGTCTAGATTCAAAGCCTCTAGATTCAAAAGCTCTTGATTCAAAGCCTCTTGATTCAAAGTCTCTAGATTCAAAAGTTCTTGATTCAAAGCCTCTAGATTCAAAAGTTCTTGATTCAAAGCTTCTAGATTCAAAAGTTCTTGATTCAAAGCTTCTAGATTCAAAAGCTCTTGATTCAAAGCTTTTGGGTGCAGATAAAAGCTGTCTCGAGTATTCGGCTTCAGGGGCCAAAGATCTAGACATCAAGGGTTCCGACATCAAGGGTTCAGACATCTCGGGCGACACCGCGGCCTACGTCGCCTGCGCGCTGTATAAATTTGTCGCGCTGAGCGATTTTCAAGCGCTGCGCGGCCCGTTGCTGCAACAGATGCGCGACCATCAGGTATTTGGTACTTTGCTGTTGGCGCAAGAGGGGATCAATGGCACCATCGCCGGCACTCAAGCAGCCATTGATCGGGTGCTGGCGTGGTTGGCGGCGCAACCCGGCTTGGATGGGATTGAGGTCAAGCAATCCTTTCACCATGAAATTCCGTTTTATCGCGCCAAGGTCAAGCTAAAACGCGAAATCGTTACCATGGGCGTGGAGGGAATCGACCCCCAGCAATCGGCCGGCACCTACATCGAGCCCGAACAGTGGAATGCGCTGATCAGCGATCCAGACGTACTGGTGGTGGATACGCGCAATGATTACGAGGTGAAAATTGGTAGCTTTGCCAATGCGGTCGACCCGCAAACGACCAACTTTAGAGATTTTCCCGCCTGGGTCGATAAAAACCTGCACCCCGGCGAGCACAAAAAGGTGGCGATGTTTTGCACTGGCGGTATTCGCTGCGAAAAATCGACCGCCTATTTGAAAGAGCGCGGTTTCGGCGATGTTTATCATCTGCGTGGCGGGATCCTCAACTATCTGAAAAAAGTACCGCAACAGCAGTCACTCTGGCACGGGGAGTGCTTTGTGTTCGATAATCGGGTAGCGGTCGATCACGCGCTGCAGCGCGGATCTTACGACCAGTGTCACGCCTGTCGAATGCCGATCACCGAAGAGGATAAAACCCGCACCGAGTACTTTCAAGGGCGCGCTTGCCATCACTGCGTTGATCATCGCGATAGTCAGCAGCAGCAGCGTGCGAATGAGCGCCAAAAGCAGGTGTCGTTGGCCAAGTTGCGCGGTGAAGAACACATTGGCGACGCCGCAGCGTACCACACCCTGCGTCGCCGAATAGCCAAAAAGGCGCAAAAAAACCTGCAAAAAATAGCTTCAAAAGCAGCTCAAAAAGACCAATAAAAAAGCTAAACGGCGGTTCACCAGTGAGGCTTTGGGGTCTGCCATTATGGGTGGGCTGGCGGGCCGATAACGCGCTTAAAAGCAAACCACCAAGGCACCAGATCGGCGGGGCTGGTATAACATTATCTCAAAAGTCGGCGCTTTGATTGGTTTACAGACGTCGATGCTGGGCGATGGGCATGCGCGCGCGGATCGTCGCTAGAGACGATAGGTCGATGTCGGCGACCACTAGGCCCTCGCCCTTGTCGATCCTCTGCAGCACTCGGCCCCATGGGTCGATGATCATCGATTCGCCCCAAGTACGCAGTTTACCGCCGTGGTGACCGCCCTGATTCGCCGCGACGACAAAACATTGGCATTCGATGGCGCGCGCGCGGAGAAGAATTTCCCAGTGATCGCGCCCAGTGGCCTCGACAAACGCCGACGGCACCACCATCACACCGGCGCCGCGCTTGACCAGTTCGATGTAGAGTTCGGCGAAGCGCAGGTCGTAACACACCGAAACGCCGATGCCGCCCCAGGGGCTGTCGAAGGTGACCGGATGATCGCCGTGCAAAAAATCATCGGATTCTCGATAGCGTTTGGCGCTGTCGCTGACGTCGACATCAAACAAATGAATTTTGGCGTAGTGACAACGTATCTGCCCGTTGTTGTCAAACACCACCGTCACCGCCTGTGGTTTGCTGGTTTGATTCGCGGTTGAAACCGTCGCCGGGGGGATACTCAGAGGATAGGTGCCGGCGACAATCCACAGGTTGAGCCGTTTGGCCAGATCGGCGAATGTGCGTAAAAAGTGCTCTTGGCTCTTAATCGACGGGCGATGCCGGTTGCCGTAAGTGACAAAATTTTCAGGAACAACCGCCATCTCGGCACCGGCCCGATGGGCCTCGGTCAGCAATCTTTCTGCGGTGGCCAGGTTGGTGTCTTGGTCGCGGCTACTGACCATTTGAATCGCGGCGACGCGCAGGTTTTCGCGCTGGATTGGTTCGGCATTGGACATCTTAGAGTGGCTTCAGGTTACGCAATTGACGATGATCTTGGTCGTCTAACCACTGATCGCTATCGATCTCGACAAATTCGTCGACATGATTGTCTTTCGCGGAATTTGCAGTGCGTTGTTTTATCGTTTGCAGGGCAATGTTGATTTTTATCAGTTCGCTATGATTTTCTGCGATATCGCGTTGCGTGGCATCCAGTGCCCGCTGCATCGTGCGGAGCTGCCGGTATAGCCCCACCAGGGCGACAAAAATGAGTCCGAATGCACCTAGAGGCAACACAGTATCAGGCATAGGACAATCTCTCGGTAGTATTGTTTGATGTTGTTTGCATGCGTGATCTAGGCGTTGTTCGGCAGTCGACCGTCATCGACCCAAGCCGCATGCGACTGTCATAAGCATAGCGCAGACAGCTTACCATTTTCAACGGATATGAGGCCGTACGCGACTTGGCTAGGGTGCTAGCGGCGCCTTATTCTTGGCCACCCTAAGTTGCGAACTGCCCAGATTATGTCGCAGTACCCGTGTCCAATATGCCATAGCCGATACGCAATAGCAGATGGCCGACAGCCGATTCGAGATGTGTTTCGAATATCCATGGTACTTCAGCCAATCTCGGTTGGGGCGGGGAATCGGCTCACGGTTGCTTCTTTTAAAAAACCACACCTTAGCGAGTATGTTTTGGTTGAACGTATTGATTGACAGTCAACCTTAAAAAACACCCTCCACATTAAAAAGCGTAAACATGAACACTTCATCTAGGCGATTTAATGTCTTCTGTGCGTCACAGTGGTGCGTTCATTCGATGTTAGCAGCGGCTTTTGGTCCGTGGTAGTGCGTGATGGTGTTAGTCGAGTGTTGTGAATATATAAGCTGCTGATTTAAAAACCCTTTAATTTGTTTGGCATAGATCGTGCTAAGTTTACATGGACTCGATTTAATGTTTGAATTAAGCATCGACAATAATTGTAAGTAAGAATCATTCAGTGCTATATTCGACGGTGGTCAATGGGTTTAAATATTTTTAAAGATCGATTCGTTGAATCTGCATAGCTTTGCAAAAGCCTCAAATATTCCCTGTTAAGCGATAAGAGCCTATGGTGCATGTAAAGTCTCTTAGTTGCAGTACACTATTAAAATGCACATGCGTATTAGCCCACATAAGTAAATGCATTCGCAGTCTTTATATCTGAGTCTTTAATGGTATGGTATTGTTCCGTACCATTAGACCAGTGATATAAAACTGGTGGTGCTTCATCAAAAGGCAGGCACAGATGTTATGAATGGTATCCCCAAGCTCCACTTCGCATTCTTATTGATGCTTTGCTTTTGTCTTGTATTTACTTATCAGTATCTTGGGATACTGCCTGCTGTGCTTAGTGCGATTTTGGTGTGCACGCTGTTTGTCGGCCGTTTAGCGACTGCTGTTACCTTGTTTGTGGGTATTGTGTTGTTCTCTATGTACCGAATCGGTATCGCTATCGATCTCAGTTCTTTGGCTTTTGTGGCTGCCGGGGGGAGCGCTTACTTGCTGGCCGGCAACCAGCGATTAACGTATCGGCTTGACAATTTTGGCCAGGGTGCCGTGTATGCCGGTTGGATGGGTTCGCTGCTTTGGTTGATGAATTTAGCGATCGACTTTAATACAATTAGGTCGGTTGTGGGTGCCGACATTGCGGTCATGCTGTCGCCGTTACTCTATGGCTACGTTGTGCAGGGAGTTTGTGAGATGAGCGTAAAGATGTTGGAGACTGACGCAGATGACCAAGATGACTATTTTGGTAAATAGCGATTTACAGCAAAAATGACCGGGTTAAAAATACCCTAGGTATATGATGGATAGAGCAAGTAACCCTTTGGTTGCTCACTCCTTTGATTAAATATCCTTTTGGTTCAACACCCTTTTGGTTAAACATTTCTTTGGTTCAACACCCTTTTGGTTCAACACCCTTTTGGTTCAACACCCTTTTGGTTCAACACTTCTTTGGTTGTGAAATGGCCAAGGTAACTAGCCGTCATAGGGTGCAGTGGATCGTTCATTGCATCGACCCATTAGCGCGGTGACTGTTTATTGTTGGCACGGCTAATAGTTGGCACGGCTTTTTGTTGGTACGGCTAATTGTTGGTACAACTAATTATTGGTGCGACTTATTATTGGTACGATTTATTATTGGTGCAAAGCGTGCCGATCGATCGAGGCAACAGAGGTGTTCCCAGTCAGCGCCATAGCAACGCGCATTTCGTCCTTTAACAATGACAGCATATGCGCAACGCCGCGCTCGCCATCGGCCGCGAGTGCATAGCACCAGGCCCGACCAAGCATGACACCATCGGCGCCCAGCGCCAGCATTCGCACCACGTCAAGGCCGCTCTCGATACCCCCGTCTGCTAGAACGGTCAGATCGCCGGCGATTCGGTCGACGATGGCCGGCAGCGCACGCGTCGTCGACAGCGCACCATCCAGTTGCCGGCCACCGTGGTTGGAGACGACGATGCCATCGACCCCCGAAGTCAACGCTTGCTGCGCATCTTGGCTATCGAGAATACCCTTGAGAACGATTTTTCCGGGCCAGTGGGCACGGATAAACTCCACCGCATCCCAGCTAGTCGAGGCGTCAAAATTTGCTGAAATCCAGCGCTGATAGTCGGCCAAACTGGCTTTTTGGCTAAACATTGAGGTCAAATTGCCGAGCGTGTGGGGGCCGCCTAACAGTCCCACGTCCCATAGCCATCGTGGCCGCATCAGCAGTTGCTGCAAGCGGTACAACTGGTTGCTGATGTTCGCCGGAGCGGTCATGCCCGACCGATAGTCGCGATAGCGAGAGCCGACAACGGGCAGATCAACGGTCATGATCAAGGTGGTACAACCAGCGTGCTCGACCCGTTGCAGCAGGTCGGTGATAAATCCGCGATCCTTGAGCATATAGAGTTGAAACCAAGGCGGTTGCTCGACGGCGGCGGTGACTTCTTCGATGGAACACAGCGACACAGTAGATAGCGTAAATGGAATATTGTGCGTCTGCGCTGCCCGCGCTGCCAGAACCTCGCCACGACGTCGGTTTATGCCCGCCAAACCGACCGGCGCGAGCGCCACTGGCATGCTATAGCTATCGCCAAACAAGTCGGTTGTGGTGCTGACATACTCGACATTCTTTAACACCCGCTGCCGCAGCGCCAATTCTCCCAAGTCTTGTCGGTTGGCGCGAAGCGTGACCTCGTCGTAAGACCCGCCATCGATATATTCAAACAGAAAGTGCGGTAGCCGCCTGCGCGCCTGCGCTTTGAAATCAGCAATACTGGCTGCTGGCATAGTGGGTGCCTCGCTGGGTAATAATGACGCCTTGGCCTTGGACGTAAGGTATTTTTGAAAGTGTAGCATAGGCGCTCGCCGCCGATGTTGATCGTCGGATGATCAATTTAGCCTGGGGTGAAGATGGGCCGATGAAGTAAGTCATTACTATTGTCGAATTTGCAGCTCTATAGTGGCTATCATCTTTGTGTGTTTGTCATTGCGGCGGGGTTGATGGGCTACCGACTTGCGGTTAACCGCCAATAGCGACGAAAAATACCGGTCTTTATAGACCCGCCATCGGTAGTGCTATGGTGCGTCTAGAGCTATACTCACCCCTCACTTGCGGGTGGGAGATAATCGGTGGTTAGCATACAGGTGTTGAAAGTTCAGATGGTAAGATTAATAACGGTATTGTTTATCGCGCTGGGATTTAGCGCGACAGTGAATGGAGAGGAGCGTTCGATGATCATTGATGTCAGAACTATCGAAGAATGGAATGCCGGACATCTGGCTGATGCAATTCACCTGCCTATAGACCGGCTGGAAACGTCAATCGCCGAACTGGTCGAAGATAAACACCAACCGGTTTACCTTTATTGCCGCAGCGGCCATAGGTCCGGAATTGGCGCAACCGTCATGGAAGCTATGGGCTATACCGTGGTAACCAACGCTGGCGGTCTCGCCGCAGCCGCCGAAGCGCTCGGTAACGACATAGTGCAATAAAGAGCCCTCAGCGTCCCGCATTAAAGAGCCCTCAGCGTTTCGTTATAAAGAACCCTCAGCGGATAAAGAGCCCTCAGCGGATAAAGAGCCCTCAGCGTTTCGTTATAAAGAGCCCTCAGCGTTTCGTTATAAAGAGCCCTCAGCGTCCCGCATTAAAGAGCCCTCAGCGTCCCGTAATAAAGACCCCTCAGCGTTTCGTCACAAAGATCCCTCAGCCACACCCCATCGATTGCTCAGACAGCCACTGAGGCGTTTACGATCTTACGTGACTTTAGCAGCGACAGAATCTAGGTCTCAGACTGTTTAGCTGCGGTGGGATGGTGTTTGAGGTGCTGTAATTCTGCCGGATGGAAGAGTGCGGGGGCCCCTCTAGCCCATTTTTCAAGATTCCAATAGATTTTTTGTTACACAAGAACCCAGCCGCCAAACTGACACATCTGACGGGGGTGTGTGCGCAATGCTTCAGTGTTGTTTAGGCCTTACGCCTCAACACTAAAACGTTTGTTTGCGGCAGGCCTGCCATTCTTGGCGCATCTCAAGCCACCAAATCTTGCCGTCTCGCTCTGCATCTTTAAACGTCGACGCAGTGAAAAAGATCATGAAGACAACGCCTACGTGAGCCACCACGTTGGTAAACACGCCGGAGTAGTAGCCGAGCGACAGGCTGAACGCGATGGCCCAACCAATCGCCAAAATCATGGTGACGTAAAATTGCGTGACCAGACTCGGAATAAATCTCAACGGGTTGTACTTAGCATCTATGACCAAGTTCCAAACGTCGTAAAATTGCATGTAAAGCGTTTTTAGAATATTCATAACTAGTTCCCTTGGCTATTATAATTGTTTGTCACATCTGACTGCTCTTTCCGATGTTGCAAAATATATACGGGCGCAGCATGGTTTAGATCAATGTTTGGATCAATATTTTTGGAGTGCGCGACAGATATTGCAATAATAATTTTAAGTATAAGCGCTATGTGTAGTGGTCAAGTAATTATAGTGGTTTCGAGGATGGTCTTTTGGCACTTTTACGGCGTCCGTTTAACAGCCTTAGAAGGACTTTTTAGATCAGATAAGATACCCGGTGGATGGCTTATCTGGCTATATTTATTCATATTCAACTGGGTATTTATTCTTCCTGTCACCGCGCCATAGAGCGTCGAATAAGCAACGTTTACACCTAGAGCTAGAGATAGGCCAGCCGCAAAACGCATCACAGCTCTCATCGTTTTTATAATATTTAATGTTTAACAAGTCGACCGTATCAACCATCGATTGGTGTAGAATTTGACAGCTCTCTGGCGCCTCATTTTTGTCCATTGTCTCGGCGTCGACAGATCGAATAAGCGCGTTAAATTGATCGTAGAATTGCTGCTGCGACAATCCTGTATGAGACTCCAGCGCAACCCAAAAGCCCCCACAATCTGAGGATTGCAGGGGCTTTTGAGTTTTTTATGGTACCAGAGGCCGGACTCGAACCGGCACGCTTTTAAAGGCGGGGGATTTTGAATCCCCTGTGTCTACCAATTTCACCACTCTGGCATTGTTGCGTGACGCTGTACCGCTCGGCGGCGAGTATATCAATGCGTCGGCGTTGTTCAAAGCGCTTTATCTAACAAAGCGTGTAACAAAGCTGACACCGCCGCCGCCGCTGAGCGATTTTGGCTCAGCACGGGTCGACAGAAAAGCCGCAGCTGATCAATGGCAAAGCCGTCGCTGGTCAATGGCAAAGCGGCAGCGCCAGTTACCAATTGCCAGCGCCTGGGGCCCAACCGTCAGCGCACTTATTTGGGGAAATCATTTCGTCTCGATGGCGAACTCCTATATCCTTGCGGAGTATTTTAAACAGCTGCTCGAGCGAGTATTTTATGTTGCGTCATCACTTTCATTTTGACCTGCCGGATGCGTTGATCGCTCGGCAACCGGCCGTTCGGCGGCGTGATAGCCGGTTGCTGAGTATGGCGCTCGACGGCAGTTTGCGCCATCAGCACTTTCCCGATTTACTCGAACATATTAACGCTGGCGATCTACTGGTGTTCAATAACACCCGGGTGATCGCTGCGCGCCTCTACGGTCACAAAGCGACCGGAGGTAAACTCGAATTGCTCGTCGAGCGGGTGGTCGACGAGCGCAAGGTGCTGGCCCATGTGCGCGCTAGCAAGTCGCCGCCGGTCGGCAGTCAGCTGATCTTTGGCGAGGGCTATTCGGCCACCGTGAGCGCGCGCGCGGGTGCGCTGTTTGAGCTGGTTTTTGACTCGCCAGTGACCGCGGTGCTTGAGACCATAGGCCATATGCCGTTGCCGCCCTATATCGATCGTGCCGACACCCTAGACGACCGCGCGCGCTACCAGACGGTGTACGCCAAAACGCCGGGCGCGGTAGCCGCGCCGACTGCGGGCCTGCATTTCGACCAAGCGATGTTCGACGCCATTGCCGAGCGTGGTGCCGACATCGGTTATGTCACTCTGCACGTCGGCGCTGGCACCTTTCAACCGGTGCGGGTCGAGGACATTCAAGACCATCAGATGCACGCCGAATGGCTCGACGTGGATGAGGCCCTGTGCCAGCAGGTACGCGATACCCGCGCCCGCGGTGGTCGAGTGATCGCGGTTGGCACCACCAGCGTGCGCTGTTTGGAAAGCGCGTCACGCGGCGGCGAGATCCAGCCGTTTACCGGCGACACGGATATTTTTATCTACCCCGGCTATCGGTTTGCGGTGGTCGACGCGCTACTGACCAACTTCCACCTGTCGGAGTCGACGCTGTTGATGTTGGTCAGCGCATTTTCTGGCTACAGCGCTATAATGCGCGCTTATCGCGAGGCAATCACCGAGGAGTATCGCTTTTTTAGCTATGGCGATGCGATGTTTATACGTCACAACCCAGACGCTGCAGAGGAAATTCCCGACCATGATCGACACGCCCAGTAGCGCCGCCAAGGGCGCCGCCGACAGCTCAAACAACCAGGCTGAAAACCGCCCTCACCAGCGCACCTCGCGTCGCTGTTTTATGGACTTTTCGGTGTCTGCACGCGACGGCGAGGCACGCCGTGGCGAGTTGCGATTTCCCCGCGGCACGGTTCAGACTCCGGCGTTTATGCCGGTCGGCACTTACGGTACGGTCAAGGGCATGTTGCCGCGAGATATCGGCGAGATCGGTGCCGAGATTATCCTCGGCAACACCTTTCACCTGATGCTGCGCCCCGGCACCGAGGTGATTACCGCGCACGGCGATCTGCACGACTTCACCCAGTGGCAGGGGCCGATATTGACCGATTCTGGGGGCTTTCAGGTGTTTAGCCTCGGCGCTATGCGCAAAATCACCGAGAGCGGCGTAGCATTCCAATCGCCGATCGATGGCAGCCAGGTGTTTATCGATCCGGAAAAGTCGATTCAGGTACAGCGCGAATTGGGCAGTGATGTGGTGATGATTTTTGATGAATGCACGCCCTATCCAGCGTCGGTAAGCGAGGCCGAGGTATCCATGCAGTTGTCGCTGCGCTGGGCCGAGCGCAGCGCCCGCGCCCACGGCGACAACCCGGCGGCGCTGTTTGGTATTGTTCAGGGGGGCATGTACGAGCAGCTGCGCGATCGTTCGCTGGCAGGGCTGGAGGAGATCGGCTTTGATGGCTATGCGATTGGCGGGCTGTCGGTGGGCGAGCCCAAGGAGGATATGCTGCGTATTCTCGACCATCTAGGCCACCAGCTACCCGAGCAGCACCCGCGATACTTGATGGGGGTGGGTAAACCCGCCGATCTGGTTGAGGCAGTGCGGCGTGGCATCGACATGTTTGACTGCGTTATGCCGACCCGCAACGCCCGTAATGGCCACCTGTTCACCAGTCGCGGCGTGATCAAGATTCGCAACGCCCGCCATCGCCACGACACCGGCCCGCTGGATCGAGCCTGCGACTGCTACACCTGCACGCACTTTAGTCGCGCCTATCTGCATCATCTCGACAAATGCGGCGAAATTCTCGGCTCGCAACTGAACACAATTCACAACCTACGCTACTATCAAAACCTTATGTCGGGCTTGCGCGAGGCGATCGCGGCAGCGGGTCTTGAGGATTTTGCCGAGGGTTTTTATCGCGAGCAAGCGAGGGGCGATTAAATTGCCCCTAGAGTGCGCCATTTGGCTGCGAATGTCGCTATAATGCGGCGCATCTGAATGGGAGATATCAGCCGTTATGCCGAATAAATTTCCGCTCTGGAAAAACCTCGTGATTCTATTGGTGGTCGTCTTTGGCTTTGTCTACGCCGCGCCCAATTTGTATCCGCCGGATCCGGCGATTCAACTGTCCGGTCAGAGCGGCGCCATGCTCATCGATCAGGCGGTGCTCGACAAGGCCGCCGCAGCGCTGGAGCAGGCCGGTATCGACCATTTTGGCGGCGAGGCAGATGGCGAGGGTGCGCTACTGCGCCTCGGTGATATCGCCGAGCAACTGCGCGCTAAAGAGGTCATTCAGGCGGAAATGGGTAATGACTACATCGTTGCGCTAAACCTCGCGCCGACCACGCCGGATGCCCTTAGCAGTTTGGGCGCGGTGCCGATGAAGTTGGGTTTGGACCTGCGGGGCGGCGTGCACTTTTTGCTCGAGGTGGATCTTAAATCGGCGTTAAAGACGCGCCTTGAAGGTGATCTTGAAGACTTAAAAACCACGTTGCGCGAAGAGCGCGTGCGCTATCGCTCGTTTGCCTTGATCGACGGTCAAATAATCGGTCAGTTTCGCGACGCCGAGGAAGTCGACAAAGCCACCGCGCTGGTGCGCCAAAACTTCCCCAATTTGCAGCCGCTATCGATTCCGGGACAGAACGCGTTGTCGTTGACCTTGGCCTTGAGCGTTCAGGCGAGCAGCGACTTGGAGGACAACACAATCAAGCAAAACCTGACATCGCTGCGCAATCGGGTTAACGAAATCGGCGTGTCTGAGCCGATCGTATCGCGGCAGGGCAAAAATCGCATCGTCGTCGAGTTGCCCGGGATTCAGGATACCGCTGAAGCCAAGCGGATTATCGGCAAGACCGCCAATTTAGAATTTCGCCTCGAGGCTCAGTCGCGGATCGGCGAGATGTTTGATTTTCGCGATCCGAGTTCTCAAGGGGTCGATGCCCGACTTGAGAACCGGGCCATCATCACCGGTGAAAACGTCACCGATGCGCGTGCCAGCTTTGACGAAAACGGTCGTCCGCAGGTCAATATCAGCCTCGACAGCAAGGGCGGTTGGGCGATGGGCCACGCCACCCGCGACAATATTGGCAATCGCCTCGGGGTGTTGTTTATCGAGTATAAAACCCGCCTAGAAAAATCTGTCGACGAGTCTGGCACGGTCGAATTGACCCCCATACCCTACGTCGAAAAACACATTATCAGTCTGGCGACGGTGCAGGCGCAGTTGGGCAAGCAGTTTCGTATTACCGGGGCTGGCAACCAGCGCGAGTCGTCAGAATTGGCGCTGTTGCTGCGCGCTGGTGCGCTGGCGGCACCGATGTACATCGTCGAAGAGCGCACCATTGGCCCCTCACTGGGGACTGAAAACATTCAGTTAGGGGTTAAGTCGGTGACCGTTGGGCTGCTCGCCGTGCTGTTGTTTATGCTGGTGATTTACCGCGCCTTTGGCTTGTTTGCCAATCTTGCGCTGGCCACCAACCTGCTCTTGCTGGTCGGGATCATGTCGCTGTTGGGCGCGACCCTGACGTTGCCAGGGATTGCCGGTATCGTTTTGACGGTGGGCATGGCAGTGGACGCCAACGTGTTGATCTTTTCGCGTATCCGCGAGGAACTGGCGGCGGGTTTGTCGCCTCAGGGGGCGATCAGTGCCGGCTACGACCGCGCTTTCGTCTCGATTCTGGATGCCAACATCACCACGTTGATCGTCGCGCTGATTCTTTACGCCATCGGCTCGGGGCCAGTGCAGGGCTTTGCAGTGACCCTGTCGATTGGTATTTTGACCTCGATGTTCACCTCGATCGTGATGACCCGCGGGGTGGTAAATTTGGTGTACGGTGGACGTAAAGTCGACCGGTTGTGGATCTAAGGAGACCCAGCATGACGCGATTAAAGGTGTATAACTTTATGGGCATCCGC
>Ga0115008_10003798_pt1 | contig 12507 bp, 15 predicted proteins | sample FraStrMetagenome_FD_87164 | JGI IMG/M metagenome (GOLD analysis project Ga0115008, IMG submission 87164) | Marine eukaryotic phytoplankton communities from Arctic Ocean - Fram Strait ARC3M Metagenome | ecosystem: Environmental > Aquatic > Marine > Oceanic | place: Fram Strait | collected...
AATTCAAAAGTAAATCAAAAGTTGGGGGTTCTAGATAACATTTATAAAATGCAAAATAAATGAACTTATCAAATTAGTTCCCATGCCATTTTGAAAATGAAGCTGTGTGCCTGTTGTCGACGAGGTAGATCGTTAAATATCAGATGTATTTGATAATGAAAAACTACTAGATAAATATGTCAAAGAAGCACCAGAAAAGCGAAAGTTTTTCGAGCAATTTTACAAACTAACTCTTCGCAGGCGACAACAAGAGGAGAAGCTTTCCAAGCACAAAAACTTCCCAGAAGGGATGAAGCTTGCATTTCACAACGAGTAATCTAAACTATTTTTCTTATATTTTTTATCAAATATTTAGTAACCAACAAGATGTCAGTGCTTTTCGCAGAGCATCAATAAAAAAATTCCACGGCAGAAAATTCTCGTCGCTTATTAACCTTCAAGATGAAGAGAATGAAAAGGAAACAGTTGGATAATTAAAAGCAGTCACTTAATTGAATTGTCGCCTCATTCATAACTTCTTTCAATTGTCATTTTTTCGAAAGTGAGCGATCTCTAGAATAATATTCACTCGTGAAAACTTGCTATAAATTTGATGGCCAAATGTGCTGTCTCTTTCTCTATGGATACATCTTGACAAAGAGATTATTTCAAAAACCAGAACAATTTTCAAACTGCAGTTTAAAGACGTCCTACACGGATCAAGATTATAAAAATGCTTATAAAAACCTGATGAAGATCAAGCTTCTCCGCCAAGAGAAAGAATTACAGCGCAGCGAAATGGTTGAAAAGAGCGAGTTCGACGATAAGCTTTCGCGAGTCACGAGCGTGTTGAAAAAGCGACATTTGTCCCATCGAAATATTTTTGGAAGCACTTCACTTTCAAATGTCAGATTTAATGTTTAAAATAAAGTTAAAAACTTGAAAACATCGACAGATTTTATCATCTGTAAAATCTTGAGCACCTGGTTGCGTTATTGTTATGTTTTTTCTGCGTCCCTCTTTTGAAGAGAGGTTATGAAAATTTATATTATTTTGCTGTTGGCAGGATGCATTCTAGCTGTTTATAATATTGAGCAATGCGACAATTGCGGGCTGGTGATCCAGGTGAAAGCAAGACACCAGCAGCGTTCAAATGTTCCTTTCAGACAGAAATCAAATGCCCACGAAATCTTCCTCAATTTTGTGATTTTGCGTCGAACTGTGAAGCAGTCGTAGATCTTAGTCAGTTCGGCGTGGAGAAACTCATCCACTTTTTCGGTAAAGGTTGAGCAAATACGTAGCAACTTTAAATTTTGACAATACAGTATTTCTGCCAGAAAGGCTCATCCAGGTGTGAGACTATAGTTTCTTGAGAAACGGCTTTACAAAAGACGCGATTTCGTTTAGGTATGAATCCTCAACGCCGAATAATCAAACAGCGTAATTTAAGTTTTCACTGGTGCCACACAAGCAACTGCTTGAATCACCTTTTGTCCGATGACGACGATTGTACGGTCGCCATTGCCCCTGGTCAAAAATTAAAGTCTTCAATCAGCGCCAAATGTAGCAGCAATTATGAGTGTGACGGCGAATCCAGCATTTGTCAAGATACAGGAAACGTGGTCCATAAGAACATCCGGGAATATCGCATTGTTAAAATGTCCAGTCACGGGACTTATTGATCTTCCTACGACAAAAAAACTAATTGTCGAGCAAATACCATCACTAAATTAAGGACAAAAGAAGCGTTCTCTTTTCAGATGACGATTCTAATAGAATCATTTAAAAAGATGCCATGAACAATTCCGCTTATTAGTCTGAAAACAAAGCGACCACCTTTCAGGCCTCTATTTAAAATTGGTGTCCCAGTCAACAAAAATCGGTCTCTACTCAGGTTGGGCTGGCCAATCTTGCGAAGGAAACGTTTGCGCTTTCAAGATGTGTAATTTCCGATGTGAGATTCCGAAGCAAAAGTACATCACACACGATCTTGGTCTTCAACCGTCTTGCTCGGATTGCGTGAGTCCAATAATTCCTCTTCTGAAAAGCGAAAGCGATTGGAACTGCGTAGTGAAAGGTTATAAACGATCGAGAATCATTATTTATCTAAATAAGCACTTCTGGTAAAATCTCGAAGCGAGCCGGTCAAGCTGAACGGAAGCTTTGTCGGCAAGCATATCACAAGCCAGTCAATCGCGATGGGTCAAAATGTCCGGGTAATTTACGCATTTGATAATTACCCGGAGAGTATGCGTCCATGGATTGAATCCTGCGAAATCTTGCTACCTTCGCTGAATCAGAATATCACCGTTGTTCGTAATGGAGAAGTACTCGATTGTAAGATCGCAAGAGACATCAAATTTCAAATTTTACAACCGTCAATCTATCTTCCTGATCCTGGAATAGTACAATTTGTTGCTTTTACGCCAGAGAATCACAAAGGCAAAATGAGTTTTGAAAATAAGAAAATTATCACCTTCATAGGAAATTTTGGCATACGACTCAGGTGCCGCGCAATAATTTTGGAGAGAACAACAAGCCAGTACTCTTCCGCTCATAAAATAACGACGAGAGAGACCTCCACGACACAAGTAATGAACGACAATATTGACTGGTCAAGGAAAGTCATAATTTTCTTACTCATTCAATTAAAAAAATAAAAAATAAATATGTCATCAAAGCTTAGAACGCAACGATTTCAAGTTTGAAGCTCTTGTATCCAATAATATTCCCGAAGAGTCTGTTACAACAGTAACGATGAAGATTTCACCCGATCGTCGGAACTCCTGGCAATGGCCAGCGATAGTTGTAATTATTTTGACTCTTGTGTGCTTGATAATAATTTGGAGGTAAACTGATTATTCGTGAATAAGATAATAATTGGGAATTTCAGTTCGAAAAAGGGATGTACAAAGAGAAAGGTTCGCTACATTTCTCCCTTTTTGGCCGGTATGACAACGAGGCAACTTTAGAGAAAACGCAAAAATATCTGGCACGGACTGCCGAAATTCATTGAAAGTCATACCATCAAAGGCAAAGAGACCGCGACGATCATTTGGGTTGAAAAAACCAAGCAGGAAAGAATTCAGAGTCGACTCTGTCAACAACAGCCATATTAACTTTGAAACACCAAGTGCTGTAAGCATGAGTATCAAATAAAAGTATTGACTTATTAAAATTCTATTTCTACGACGATGCAGCGAGCTAGAAATTTTTAGAAGTTTTGTTGATTGTTTGGAGTAATTTATTCCTTTTTAATAGAATGAAAAATAGGATGAAGAATAGAAGACATAAGGTAAATTTTAATTCTGAATGCCGAGAAGTAAATGTCACGTCAGATCTGGAATCTCGCTCGTTATTCTGCGTGTAGATTGAACAGTTTTTGGTTTTGACGAACGCGAAAAGAGATCATTTCGCATCAAGTTCGCTCTTTTGTTGACGGCAAGTTTCACTGGTTCAGCCGAGAATTTAGAAGCTGATACATCTTCCACGAAGTTTATCAAGCCTTTATTCTAGTAATTTTTTTATCTATAATTCAATGCAAATCGAATACCTTTCTCACAATTTTGAGATTATCGAGGTCATTGACAATCGATTGTAGGAAGTTTTCTGCACGCGGGTCATCATAGGAGATGCGACCAGTTTTTCCATCTTGTGCTGAATAGAAATTCAGAAATTTAAAAAATGTTGAGCATAATAATTTACATTTCACGACTTCGAAAACAGTTGGAGTTGGCTGAACTCGTAAACAGTGACCAAGGCAGGTAGCAGAGACTGCGGAGAATCTTGCAACATTTGCAATCTCAAATTTGTCTTCAGCTTCTTCCATTTGTTTTTTGTGCTTACCCTGAGAAGATTATTAAGAAAAAGCAACAGCCGATGCCGCTCACCGATAGGTTTCTATTTCGAACTACATGTGGCGCTTTTGGCAAGGCATTCATAACTGGTTTTGGATCAGTTATCATGAGGTATCCTTGGAGAAGCTTTTTTGATTCAGCGGTATGCTCGTCTCGTAATTTTGAGTTTTCAGTGGCTGTTTCTGATGCTGTTGATAGCTCGCTAACAAGATTATTAGAGCCTTCAATAATTTTCAATCCGAGGTCAGATATGTTGTCTTGCTTTCGCTTCCGTTCGGCTCTATGAAAATATTAAAACAACCAAAAGAACTTCATTCACTTTAAAAGCTCGATAGTCGCCTGTTCGAAACGATTTTTCTGCTCATTTTCTTCAAGCTTTTCTTGAATGAACTTGATCCGCCTTTTAACTCTCGCGGATGCTTCATAAATCTTTGCGAGTTTTTGAAGGCGTAAAACTACTTGTGACTGAGGCGAGCTTCTCAGCCCCTGAACTCGAATGGCAAGTTTGTTGATGTCAACTGTGTCAGATTTGTCCGATTTGTAGTCATCTATGTCGTCAATAAATGCCATTTTTTCATTCAAAACTTGAACAGGGGGCATTAAATCTAAAAAGAAATGTCATTGAAAAATATTAAAGACATGAAAGTTTATCCGAGAGTGGCATGAGTAAAAAAAGCATAGAAGGGCAAAGTTTTGATAGTAAAATTTCAGCAGGTTAATGTTTCTTCTTCGCACCAAACGATGCGAAGCCCATTACAGACGCTGACAGTGGGTCTTCAAGGCTTTCACAAGCGGCAGCCGCTTTTCTTTTCTTGGCCTTTTTGCACTCTTTCTTGTATTTTTTATGCCATTCTTCGTCAATTTCTGCTTGAGCTTTGCGCTCCGCCTGTTGCTTTTCGAATGTCATTGGACCGGTCTTTTTGATCTCTTCTAATTTTTTAATTCGTTCAGCAAAGACCTGTCTTACACCAACGACGCTTGATTCTTAACGATAATATTTTCTTCCATGATTTCAAATCAGCGGTTAACCTGGCAATTTGTATGGATTGAATCCCATATTTCTCTGATGTCTTCTTCCATTCATATGATTTAAATATGCTCTTGAATCTTTTACATTGACGTCGCAAACTGAGCAGTAATATCCTCCTGATCCCTTGCCGTTATTTCCGTTTTCGAAACTGATGGCTTTCTGGAAAATTTTATAAACAAGCAACTTATCCAGTTGTCACCGTTTTTCCGATGCCACTCTCCATGTCTAGTTTCTTTATACGTGCTTGAACAGGATCTCTCATCGAGCTCGGAAGATCACGTTTTTCAAGATTAGCATCTGGTCCATATTTTGTCGCTTTTTCCATATCACTTAATACGCAAGTTATATTTTCAGGAAACGAAACAACCGAAAATAGACATACACTTTAAGCCGATTTTGAGCAATCTTATGATACTCTCCACGGTCCCAAAGTCGCCGACCTCGATCATCTTCTGTCGTTAGCTCCTTTTCGGGAGCTTTCAGGGCATTTTTATTTCCAGACATATTTTTACGGATCTTCGCCTTAATATCCTCCGCAAAAGTAGACATTCTTTAAAGTTTTCATGTTTTAAAGTAACTTGCGGTATTCAATGTCTATTTTTGTATCTGTAAAGAATGGAAAAGTGGCAGGCTAATTGTAAAAAAGACGAGTGACATTACTCGTCAATAATCTCATGAACTTTGGCAATGTGTCGATCAACTCGAGTTTGAAGATTTTCTAAGAAATCAGTCTGAAAGTTGTATGCTCCAAGCGAAGAGAGCTCTTCTGTAATTGCGAGCATCTTCCGCTTAATTCCAAGATTTTCATTTTCAAGCTCATCTATTCGACTTTCAAGCATCATTTGATTCGTTGGTCTGGATATATATTTTGCATATTTTTCTAATGAGCAAGTTGTACCTTATATTATCTAGCAAGTTCGAAAGTCGGTTAGTTATGTCTTCAAGATTTCCAGATCGTGGTGCTGGCGAATGCGGGACATAACCTGGCGTATAGTATTTCGTCGCCGATCGACACTGACTTGCTTCAAACTTATCAAGTGGCGTCATAAAAACAGTTTTTTCTTTCTTTACTGAATTTTCATCCGATGGTGTCTTGTAAAATGACTTTTCTTCATGAATAATTTTCGATGATTTCTGCGCATTTGGCGTTTCGTATTTGTTAAGATTCTTGTTCAAGTCTTTGGCAAAAGATATTTCATTCTCGTTTGTAATCTCGTGGAAAATTCGACCTTTTGAGTCTTTTATTTCAGACTGATCATCACTGTAGTCTTCGACGCAGCTGTAAAACGCATCAGAATCCATACCCGAGAATATATCTTTCGATGGACTTTTTACTGAAAATGTGTTGAGCAAAATACAGAAAAAACCAGTTACCTCTTGGTACATGGAGCGTATTTTCTTTATCTGTTCGTTTTCTTTGAGGCGTTTCATGGCTTATGACGGAAATATCTGGAATGTGGAATGTGACTTCTTTCTGAGAACGTTTGTAGAATGGAGTTGAAGTCTGCTTTTTCTTGTCGACGAGTATTCCTGGTGAAGGAAAGCTAAAACTGTCCTCTGCTTGTATTCGCGTCAGAAATGGCGATTCTAATTTGTTCTTTTTCGGAGTCGAGAACATCTCAGGCTTCTCCATTTTTCAACTTCACCCTTCTGAAAATATTGCATTCAAAAATATCATAAACTTGTAAATTCAGTCCTCGCAGTTATCATTCTCGCCAAGAAAAAGATCGACTGATTCCTCATCGAGGAAATCTTTCAATCTTTCAACTCTTTTATCAGGCAGACAGAAATCAACAGTGTTCGTCAACTCTACGCGATCATTTAAAAAATCATCATAGCCATCAGAAAAATCAAAAATATAAGGCCAGTCACTTTCTTGCAAATAAGTTTTTGTATCGCGGTTATATTTTACTCCAATCTTTCCGAGTTCTCCATGTCGACATTTATGAATCTTAAAAATATTTATGTTAAAAAAACAGTATAAAGCACCTGTATCCAATCTTTTCGGACGCCGCTCTCAATATCTTGTGACGTTTGAAGAATAATAACATTATCAGATTCCTGAACAGATCTTGCTCTTCCAGAGAGGTCATATTCCGTTAAAAATGCGTAGCCATCTTTTTTGCTCACATTAGATGTTTTTCTCGGATGACAAATGACAGTTATATGAACATCTGTAAAGGTTGCAAGCTCACGTAGCATTCGTATTGTATTATCTATAAAATTTATAGTATAAATAGGTTTAACCCCTGCGTGCAATTTTTACCTTGGCTCATATAAGCATCATCAGCACTTGATCCAAAAATCAGAAACTGCATATTATCAATTATAATATGGTCAATTCCATGATTCTCAATAAGCTCCTTTAACTTATCGATAAGCTCATTGGGATCCATTGAGCCTGGCTCGGAGTTGAGCGCTAGAATTCCAAGATTTCCGAGTTTCTCTTGGACGAACTCATATTCCATCTGACAATCTTCTGACGATTTTTGGCATAGCTGCATTGCCTGCATATTCTGCAATGCTTCAAGCTTCATTTCAAACGAGCACCAGAGAGTTTTAGCGCCATTCAGAGCCAGATCGATCGAATACTCGGACAAAAAGGTTGTCTTTCCTTTTCCAGTATGACCAGAAAACAACGTGAGTTCACCCTTCCGCAATCCACCCATGCATTCATTGAGCATAGAAAATCTGGAGAACTTTATTGAGTCTGCGGCGGTTTGGCTTTGAGCAAAAGCGCGAGCCATATTCGCGCCAAGATTGACGACATCGCCAGTTTCTCGAATGAGAACATTTAACAGCGTCAGCGTTGAGCGATGCAGCTTAGGCCGTGGAATCGAAGAGCTCACTGTGGTTATCTTAGAGTCATCGAGCGACTCGAAAATTTCTGAATATTTGGCGATCAGCTGTCCCGGCCAGATGATTATTTCTTTTTTCTGTTCTAGAATTGACCTTTTAAAGAGCGAAGAGTTTAGTCCCCCAGAAATCGGTAAAACTCCTTTTTGAATCTTGGCGGCTATCGCTTCCAAACAAAGAGCATCCCACTCGTCTTCGACAACTATCACTCGATCATATTCACGCCAAGAAAAGAGACCTGCGTAGTTATGATTGTCTGTCCTATACGATGATACCTTTTAAATAGAGATTTTGAAAGCTTACTTGATTTTGGAATGTATGAAAAATGATCGGGCGAGTCGAATATCTTTACTGCGTGAATATTTACATCTGTAAGAAACGCCTGATCATCATGAAACGGAATATCAACGAATAGCACCCCATTTGATTTGAGGAATTTTAAACGCTCTACGTTTTTATAAAAAATTTGGCTCATTGGAAGTGGAAATTTAACCTCATGCTCATCGAGAATCGCCTGAAATTTTGCTTCGTAGTCACTACAAAGATGCAAGTAAACCCAATAAGATTTAGTAAAATTTACCCTTCGATGATCTTTGACTTTTCTAATAGTTCTTTTGCTTCTTTAAAGTGATAGAGTGCTCCGAGCTTCTTGCAAAAGTATGTTTCCCTGTTACCATATAATCTCAGATTGTCGTCTGGAAAATGCGACGACTTTCTTTTTCTTACAATATTTCTTACGTAGTTTTGCGTGCACGAACGCATTCTTCAAGATATTTTTTGCAATCATTTGGAAAAATACTATTTCAGCTCAACAACCGTAAGAAATATAAATTATGATTCAATGAAATATTGCATGATCTTATTCACATTTTAAATAATATTGCAGAAGATACAGAAATTGAATTTAATTTTCGTCTAGCAATCTTTGAATAGAAAGTTTGTTGTCTGTTTGCATCGCGAATACAGCATCACTGTCTTCTGAAGTTGATAACGAAGAAGAGAAGGAGGGCTAGGAAGAGGCCAAGATAAACATCCCAGTTTTCCCCCACGTAAATGTCCACAAGTTCAATCGTGTTGTCACTGACGGAAGAAAGGGTTACTTTTCCCAAGCTGGACAGAAGATCGTAGGCATATCCACCGAAGTAAAGTTCTATTATTGCAAGTGTCGCTGGCAGTGTTGCGTCTTCTTAAATGGATTGTTAGCAAAATAATCTGGGGTTGGAATCAACAAATAAAAACGTTTTGTACCTGGGCTAACTTCAATTGCTTGATCGTAAAATCGCTTAGCAAGATGCATATCTTTATCGAGTCCGACTCCGTGATGATGCATCCAGCCGAGATTGAAGAACGCCTGTCCGTTACCGTGCGATTCTGCAGCCTCTCGATAGTTGTCGCCCGCGAGTTTCTCGTCAACCGCAGTGCCCTGACCGTAAAAGTAGTAGTCACCGACTTTAACGCGAGCAGAAACGATTCCCTGCAGCGCTGCACGCTGGAAAGATGCCAGCGCTCGTGGGTAAGGGCTTTGCTCTCCAGTGATTGTGATTTCTATCAAGTTAAACAGTTTTACTGTATTCGGTAGGTTTAAAAATACCTCCGTTTTCAAGAAGCTCGGCCACATTGGCCTGCGCGATGGAAAAGCCCATCTCAGCCAGATTCGCGTAGATGACATACGAAGATTGGCAATTCTCAGATTTGAATTGCTGACCAGCATGCATAAAGAGGCGAGCATAAATGCCTCGCTCGGCAACGTTCTTGAACATATCAACTGCAGCTGGGCAGTTTCTTGGGATTCCTCTAAAATTAATTTGTAAGGATTTTTGTTTAAAAAAAGCATAAAACCAATTTGAAAAATTAGAAAATTACCTTCCAGAGCTCTGCATGACAGCGAGCTGATAGATTGCCTTGATATTCTGATGCTGTGCCGCGATTTGGAGATTTTTGACAGCAGATCGAATATCAGGCTTTGTTCCTCGTCCTTCAAGCTGCATCATCGCTAGTCGATAGCAAGCTTCGGGGAAACCCTGCTCAACTGCAAGCTTGTAGTATTTGATTGCTTCGTCATAACGCGGAACGCCAGTAATGCTCGGATCTACCTTGTCTTTAATAGCAAGATGTGGATAAGTGCCTTCCTCGAACAAAACTCCGAGATAGGTTTGGCCCATGGCGCTCTTGCGGTCAGCAGCTGATTTTAAATACTCGTAGCCAGTTCGGTAGTCTTTAGGGACTCCTCTTCCATCAAGATAGAGACGTCCTAGACGAGCCGATGCAACTGGTAAGGATTTAGCAGCATTTCGGTAGAGATCAGCCGCTCGCTGGTAGTCTCGCTTGAAAATAAAACTTTAATTATAAGAGACATTTCTTAAAAATTATAAACTATATGAAAAGTTGCAAAAGCGATACGTTATAATATTTAAAAAGCAAATGTAAAAATACCTCGTAAGCTCGATCAACAAACATTTCACCGAGCTTGACCATAGCTTCAACTTCGCCCTGATTAGCCAGAAGCTCATAATAGTTGATGAGATTAATGTCGTGTAGTCCAGATTCATCGAAAGTCGCGGAGTTTAGCTGCTCCAGGTTCCATTTTGCCTTTGCATTTCCTCCAGAGTAAGAAATCGAGTTCATAACCTTTCCGGCAGCTCGTTGATAATGAATCATTGCTGCTTCGCAGTTGTAAGCGACACCAACGCCTTTGGTGTATCGGAATCCGAGTGCCATATCTGCGGACATGATGCCAGAGTTAGCAGCAAAAGACCAGTAAAGAAAGGCTTTCGCTTGGTTCGCTGGGAATCCCACACCCGTTGCGTACATGAATCCAAGCACAGCTTGATCGAGAGCCTGTCCACGCTCAGCGCCGCCAAGGGCGAGCTCTTTTGCTTCCTGTACATTCATCTTTAGGAAATACCCGTTCAATTTTGCCCATGCGAGATGACCAGACGCTTTCAAGTAGCCGAGTTCATATGCTTGTTCGAATTTCTCAAATCCAGCTTTTACGACAGCACGACGCGAGTCCCAGCCGCCGATTGCTGACATTCCTTCGTTGAACAGATTCAATGATTCTACGTGTTTTTCTCGCTCGAGTCTTTCCTCTTCAGTTTCTTCGCAGAAAACAAAGTTGCCTTGGAAGACTTCGTCTAAACTGCACCAAGGACGCAATTCAGAAGAGAATTCTTTTATACACTTTGTCAAAAAAGGCTTTTCGTTGAAAATCCAAACTTTTCGACAATCGTCCTCGGTTTTTCCAACTGTGGGCGTGAGAGCGTCGATGCTCTTGTATCCCGTGAAAGTGGGATTTATCTGCTTTTCAGCGAGAAATCGTTTTCGACGGAGAAGAAGCTGCTCATTTCGATCATAAACTTGCCAGTCTTCATCTTGCTCGTCAATCGGCAAGTCTGGGTTGCCCTTGTTTTCAAGATCTACAGTCGTCATTATTTTTATACCGTCAACTTCATGCTCTCTCATGACTTTGGTTGGCTCAATGAACACTCCATTGTTTTCTTTTTTATCGCTCGGTTTTCGATTATCAGCAGTTAAGACTTTTACGCCGTTGATTTCGATTTCGCGTAGCCCTTCTCTTGAAATTTTATATGGAATTTTTGTAGAGACTTCTTCTTTTTCATCGTCTTCAAGTTCCTTCCTCAATTTCTGCTGCGTTTTGACGACATCTGTAAGAATCGATCCAAGAGACTCTGAAAAATCCTCCATTCGTTTCTGAAGCTCTTCGTCTTCTTGAACTTGAGCTGTTTCTTTACCAGAGTTTTCCGAGCCATCGTCGGATAAATCCTCCTCGCTCTTCTTTTGAACTTCTTTCTCGGCAGGTTCTTCCGCAGCTTTTGGGTCTTCGTCATCTGCTACCTCTTCAAGCTGAAGATCTTCGTCTTCCATCTCAGCAACAAAATAGTCCTCTCTAACGTCTCCATTGCTGTCGACAACTTTTTTGGTAACTTCAAGTTTTTCCTTAATCGTTTCTCCTGAAGCATTGTCAACTACTTCTGTATGAACAGACTGCACTGTTTCAGTAGAAGTCACTGTATTTGTGTTTTCTGAATTAATATCGTGCCCAGCTGCTTTCACCGCTGCTTCATGGGCTTTTCGCACAGCTTCTTCGTGAATTAGACGGTGCTGCTCTTGAACTGATAATTCCGCATTTCCAGCTTAAAAAAATTTTAGAGATTTTTTAGTTTTAAAAGAAAATTACCTTTTCCGTCGTAATCGTCGTTAACTTCGTCTATTCTATGTTTTCTCGACTTTACTTCATCTTCTGCGCAAATTGAGGAGCCGAGGAGGAGAATCCACACCCATCCCCGCATCAGAATTTTTCTCTCTCAATTGAGCTTCAACGGATTATCTCTTTTGTAAAGAATACTAATTTTAATAGAAAAAAAGAATATTTTTTTATTCCCTTTACCGCGCCATATAATGACGCAAGGCGTACGTGGCTCATTTGGAGCGCGTTCAATGGCTGAAAACGAGCTGAGCTGGTGGCGGTGGGAAAATCGGATAAAATCGTGCTTTCTGATATTTTTTTTTTATTTCTTGAACCATTTTTTCAACACAAATATTTTTCTTTTATTTCGGTGTTTTGCCGATTTTTTGCATTTTTATAAAAATGAAACAATCGAGAAACCATAATGGCCCGTGAAATTTTAAATATCGGAGCTTTCGCGAAATTGGAAATTTATCGCTTCCGGCCTTTGTGGCTAAGATCAAGTGTAGTATCTGTTCTTCTCAGTGTGACAGCTGGGACCGTCCCTACTGGGACGTCTATTGTCACCCTGATTTTTG
>Ga0115008_10003799_pt1 | contig 12505 bp, 14 predicted proteins | sample FraStrMetagenome_FD_87164 | JGI IMG/M metagenome (GOLD analysis project Ga0115008, IMG submission 87164) | Marine eukaryotic phytoplankton communities from Arctic Ocean - Fram Strait ARC3M Metagenome | ecosystem: Environmental > Aquatic > Marine > Oceanic | place: Fram Strait | collected...
AGATTTCGCTCTGATGAGCGCAGAGATTGTGGATATATCTCTCAGAGTTAAGACGCCACAGCTTCAAGGTTTTGTCGTCTGAGCAGGAAGCAACATTCACCAAGGTCCCCAAGGACGTCTCCGAGCTTCCAGAGTGGAACTATGACGGTTCCTCTACTGGCCAGGCTGAGGGTTCTAACTCTGACTGCTACCTCAAGTAAATCTCGACTTCAATAACATTTTTTTAATATTTACTAGGCCTGTGCGAATCTTCCCAGATCCCTTCCGAGGATCTCCTCACATTCTCGTCCTCTCTGAAGTTCTCGACTCCGAGAAGAAGCCATCTGGTACCAACCACCGAGCCTCGTGTGCCCGAGTTATGGAGAAGGTCAAGGCTGAGATTCCATGGTTCGGCATGGAACAAGGTAAATATTATATTCAAAATATAATAATATTAGCTACTGTTGCGCGTGATTCTGATAAAACAGCTCATGATATTTATTTTTATCCAAAATATGTAACGACGAAGCCGAAAGATTTAAAAATACTGATTTCGAAAGAGCCTCGTAAAATTAAGTTAATCGTAAAAAAAGACGTGGCCTCACAGATGGTCATTAATAATAAAAGGCGTCGACCTATTTACCGAATTGCCTGGTATCCAACAAACATTAATTTTCAGAATGGACTATGCTCGATGTTGACGGTCACCCATACCGATGGCCCAAGCAGGGATACCCAGGACCCCAGGGACCTTACTACTGCGCTGTCGGCTCAAACAACATCTACGGACGAGATGTCGTCGAAGCTCACTATCGAGCGTGTCTTTACGCCGGCATCCAGATTTCTGGAACCAACGCTGAAGTCATGCCTGCACAGTGGGAGTTCCAGGTTGGACCCTGCGAGGGAATCGAGATGGGTGATCAGCTCTGGATGGCCCGGTAAGAATAATGTGCTCTTATTGAATTTCTTATGTTATTTTAAGATACCTCCTCTGCCGAGTTGCTGAGGACTTCGGCGTTGTCTGCAGCTTTGACCCCAAGCCAATTAAAGGAGACTGGAACGGCGCTGGTTGCCACATCAACTACTCGACTGAAGCCATGCGACAGCCCGGTGGACGAGAAGTCATCTATGACGCTATCAAAAAGCTCGAGAAGAGACACAACCTTCACATCAAGGTAAAGTGACGACGTTTAAAACTGGCTCTAAAAGTCAATTAAGGCCTACGATCCACAAGGTGGCCGAGACAACCTCCGACGACTCACAGGTCTCCACGAGACTTCGTCAGTCATGGACTTCTCTTACGGAACCGCTAACCGAGGATGCTCCATCCGAATTCCCCGACTCGTTGACGATCACGGATGTGGTTACTTCGAGGATCGACGACCATCTTCTAACTGCGATCCTTACGCCGTCACTGATGTCTTCGTGCGAACTACTATTCTCGATGAGGCTGGTGATATCGCATTTGAATATGAGTAAGTACGAATCCTTCTAACAAATCCTAACACCAAATTTAGTCCTTACGAGTTAACTGCCCATATGAACCGAGACAAGACTGTTACCAACAAAGAACTCAAGCTTTCGACAGTCAACGAGTCCGCTGCCAGAGCCGCCGCTGAACTTGCCTCCAAGCTCGCAAGCACTGCTAAGTTGTAAACAAACCCACACTTCTTATTTGCAAATCTTATTTTTCATTTAACATCTTTCGAAAATAAATATTATAATTCAAAAAAATATTTTAATCGGACTGTGTTAACCCTAGCCCGCCTAGAAAAATTGACAAAATCAATTTTTTAAGGACACCCCCCACGATAATTGCCAAAATGAATTTTATGTGGAAAAAATCAAAATTTAAATCAAAAAGAATATGCTTACACCGAGTTTTAATTTGAAAGTTATTTTTATTATAAATACGGATTGGAAAAAACACAGCAAAAATGAAAGAAGACGGGAATGAAAATACATTCGATGAAGAAAGGAGGACAAAATGATAACGATAGATACAGAAGCGTAATACAAGGTAAAATTAGTGGAGAAGAGAAATTTTCTCAGTAGGAGGAGCGAAGAATCGATAACCTTCGTCGTCGTCGTTGAATGATGCAGATCTTGAAAATGAGAGCAGGCTTGGGTTTGGAAAATGCAGACGAGCAGAGCCAAAAGGAACGGAAAGTTCTGGCTCCATATGGGATCGGAAAGAAAAGATTTGGTCATCTCGTCGGTGCGGTTTGGATCGGGAGAAAGAATTGAAAGAAAAGTCGTCTGGAGAAGTGTTACCAGAGTCGAACAAATCGGGTTTGCGATTCGCTTCTGTCTTTGACGAGAATTGGTCAAATTTAATTCGGTCTAGACGGCGGGAAAGCTCGGTCAAGTTGTCAGCGAATCGAGGTTTTGGCATTTGCCAGGGAGAGTGCGATGGTGGTGAGATGGGCTTCGGTTTCGAGACTGGGATGCTGGCTGGTGGAGAAATTGGAGCGGTGTACGAATTAGAATTCCGTTGATGAGAGGAGTTGTACGATGAAACTCGAGGCGGAGAAGATCGCTTTACAAAAACGTTTTGGTTGTTCTTCCAGGAGGAGATGTTTCGACGAGGCTGAAGGTACGCAGATGTGATGAAGATGTTGTCCTCTTTGAAGCAAATAGGATGGTCTCCAATTAACATTTGGGCTACTTGCGAGTCGGCAAAGGTGACAATGCCGTAGAAGATGCCAGTGTTGTTCTGCTTGATTTGAAGCTCGTAGTCTTGGTCAACGTATATCGGAAGGCCTGAAATATTTGTAAATTTTCAGTCCGTACAAAAATATATAGTATGAATGGTTTTTATAGAAACTTACCGAGAAGGGAGATAGCGTAGTCAAGGAAGTGTTTGAGGCTTAGTTGATCATTTGTGATAGACTTTGAGCGAAGATAAACCGAGTTCTCTATGTGCACAACGGCATCTATTTGTGCGTCGATCTGCTCGCCCATCTTCTTATAGAGTTTTCGAACTGGAAGAGAGCTCATTTTATCTCTGTGTTGTGTTTTTTTTTTTTAAATAAACTTTCTGGGAGTATATTTTTATTGCGTTTGCCTGGAGGTGAATGAGCTGTGAATGACCTCAAGGGCGTGTGCCCAACTAAGTATAGAGTTGCTTGGCCACGAGATGGTGCTAAGGCGACGGAACTAGCTGCTAACACGCACTGACGCTGTCTGCTCCGCAGCTGACGGATATCGCGTGTTTCACGGTACAATGTCAGAGTGCTCATTGATGTGACCGGTTGGTCCGCCGCGGCGGGACGCAACACTAAGCTATCAGCAGCTGGATGATAGTATCAGCGTTCTATGATATGAGATTCATTCAAGATTACGTGGACAGTAATCGAGAAATACACAATCATTCTGAACAGAACCGGAAATGCGTATTTATGAGCAGCTTTGAACCAAGAAGAGGAAACATATGTATGTAAAGCGAATTTTTCGAATACTTCCAAGCTTCCAGGAACAGTTTAACGCGAGTGTTTTATACCCTATTAAAAAAAAAGTCACTAACTCTTCAAAAGTACAGTTTTCCTGTAGCTATACCTTTTATGCTGAAATTATCTGCTGATGAGAAGAAAAAAGAAGAACGAACAAAAGAGTTTCTGGATGAGTACAGAGCAGCCGTGACCGTCATCCAGAATAGACTTTTTGCTGTACTTTGAACTATCTTATTATTACATAGTAGATTAAAAATGATTGGAAAATGATATGAAGAAAATGAGTTTAAAAATTCCAGTCGTCTGAGTCGTCAATTTTTACGTCGCATTCGTATTTTTCTCGATCTTCCTTTTCTTTAGCGGTTTGAATCCGCTCTGCATGCGTAATCGCTACTTCCATTTCGTCGTCGGCACTTAAGACTTGCTAATAAACGATTATTAAAAAATTTCTTACCCGATTTCGTCGCCTTCATGAAGTTTATTGTTCTTATTGTGGTTCGAATGAAGAGGAAATTTTACCATATCGTCCAAAAAAAGTGGCCTCAAGGCTTGAGGTTGGATTTTGGCAAGCCCAGGGAGCGAATCTACAGCAATATCAGCCACAGAGCCATAAAAATTCACCAGCCGATGCGAGCAAAGTTTAGCACGGTTTTCTAGCGCCTGCTTTCGATGCTGAATAGCTGCTGGTTTATGGATAGCACCAGAGCCAAATCCGGTGGGCTTTACCGGGTCGGGGTTCCAGTAACTAAGGCTGCGGCACGCCACTGCTGCTTCATAGTCTTTCAGGTGGTCGTAACCATATCCCATAAATTTCGAAAATTGATCGGCTGAAATCAAATTATTTTAAAAAGATGGAAACGGAACTAACCAAATGAGAAGTCGTCTATAAAATTGTCATACTGCTCCATATTCCGCTCCGGAATACATCTTGGTAGGTTTTCGTGAAGAAACTGCGAGAACGTACTGGGCTGAAAACCAGAATTTAGGCATTGTGCTTCCGGCTCCGGGTATTGCAGTTCCCTTCGTTGGTGAACTGGATCGAGCGAGAAATTTCTAAAATTAAATACAGCTCAAGATTTGTTTTCTAAATTTTTCGGTTCCAGGTCAAGCTCGGATTACAGGGGATTAAAAAAGGTGTAATTTTGGCGTGTTACCTGAACTTTGAAGGCTCGCGGGTGTCTAATCTTTTCGAATAAAGAATTCGGCCGAGCGCGCGGAATAGCAACAGCTTTGAATCACCCTGCGCGCAAGTGACCTTGCTTGTGCCAGAAACTTTTCTAAATATAAATTACAGGCACTTAACACTTTATATTAAAATGTATCACTGCGTTTGATGTTTATCATATATATGTCAAAAAATGTTTTATGAATTTTATTGAAAGTAAAATATTAACCTCGAATTAAAATGAACCATGTTGATTGCCTGTCTGACATCTCCATCTGCCGCCTCTACGATATCCTTGATATCCTTTGTCGACAGACTCTTGTACTTTCCAAGAACTTTCTTCATTGCCGTAGCAGCAACTTTCAAAAATTGGACATGGCGGAATGTAACAAGCAGATTAGGATACAGACGGGGCGTATTGGTGATAAAAACAGTCGGGATATGCGCCTTTTGAAGAGTTTTAGCAATTTTCTCGAATTCTAGTGGATTCTCGGCAAGTGAGAAGGGCAGTTCTTTGATGATAAGTAGTTGCTTACGACTTTCGCTGCGGAAAAGCGTTCTTTGATAGATAAACGCCATGAAGTCGCGAGCAGAGGGGTCGCGGAAGACATTATAAGACACGTCGAAAATATTTTCTTCTTCAGTACTTGAGCTTTCCGCGCATACATATTCTTGGATATCGATTCTCTCCTCATGACAGACAGACTTGACAGCAGTAAACTTGCCACAGCCGTTCGGTCCTGATACAAGCAATACCTTTTGGCTTGCAGCGCTTCCAACAGTCGAGGCGCCTATTATCCACGAGCGAACCTCGTCAGCCTTCTTTTTCGTACAAGCAAGCTCTTTTACTGGGATTGTTTTTTCTTGATCGCCGACTGGATTCGGCCTTGGACGAGATTTTGTAACTTTCCGCTTTTTAGCAGGAGGAGTAGGATTTGGTCTGTTCTGTTCACGCTTTTTAAGCACTGCTTTTGGAATTGTCGGAGCTTTGAATTGGGCCGCAACTTTTTCTGCTCTTTCTTTTTTGCTCTTTTCAAGAGCTGCATCAAGCGCTGCTATTTCAGCCGAGTCGTTGAATAGATCATCATCGTCAAAAGGGTCGTCATCTGACGAAGAAAGCAGTCTGTGAGCCATTCATCCGATTACCTGCAAAATTTCATCAGTTAATGTTAACTTTTAAGCTAGAAGCGGGAGTAGTTTTTTTAAGATCAGTTGATAGGAATTGAATTGTTTTTTTTTAAGAAAGACGGAAGGCAAAGATATAGCAGAAGAATTTAAAGAAGAATGATGGGACAGTTCTACGCTGACGTTGAAGTTGGCACTGGCTGGTTACTTGCTTTAGGCATCTGACTTATTGCGGGATTTTTTTCATGTGAAAGTTTTCGACCCTTTTCTGGCTTCGCTGTCTTGGCATTTGTTTTTGGGACCGTGGCTGACGATTTTTGTAAATGTTGAGGATTCGGGATTGGCTTGTGACCGGGAGGAAATCTGGGAAGATCGGAAACAGACAAGCTTATCGTTCCTGAACTCTTGCTCATTTTCCGTTGGCCTTTCCAGTGAAAACATGCAATTGCAGGCGAAAACAAGTCGAGCCCACAAAACTAACCGTCAAACGCCTGCACGTCCCTCAATGCCTGAATGTATTCAATTTTATTGACCATCTCATCCTCAGAGTCGGATCCTAACACTGCGAATTCCATGCTGAAAGAATAGAACACATAAGCTTTTATTTTTTATATTTTTTTTTATTTTCATTGTTTTTACCCTGTCCTGGACATACCAAGTTGTCCAAGAGTATTTACACAGTTTTGAGACCTGTTTTCAAAGAAAGAAATAAAGGGCGATGTGGCAGTGTAGTTAGAAGGGTATAAAGAAATTAAATGAAAACAAAACTTAATCAATTGGTTGCTATTAATGTGATTATGGTTGCTTGGGCGTATTTCTGTTTCGTTCTATTCTCACTTCGCAGTCTTCGCGGTCCCTTGAAGCTTGGAGGCAGAGGAGAGCGCCATATATTGCGCTCGAGCTACATCTTATTCTCTTGGATATCCTGAGTGGGGAAGTTGGTGACAAGATTGAGTTGTTGTATCGCATTTGATGATGATCGGTTGATGATAATTTACGTATTTTTCTGTTTTCTCGATAGAAATTCATTTGAACTTTTCCTTTTTGTGCTGTCGAAATTCTTATTTCGGGCTTGCCCTTTGGGTTGTTTTCAATGACGATTTATTGCGTGGGAAGTGAGTGTCATCTCCTCAAGTCAAGAACACATACGGAGCCATCTGATCCGCTGGCGCCGAGTTTGTCGCCGCGCGAGTTCCAGCAAATTTCGAAAAAGCCGCCCGTGCCACGATACGAATGGACCAGCTCGCCAGTGTTTGTCGACCAAATGTGAATCCATCTGTCGAAAGATCCCGACGCAAGCAGTTTTCCGTCCGGACTGAAGCTCACCGAATACACTGGTTCATCGTGTTTCGTCAGTCTGTGCAGACAAGTACCGCTCTCGACGTCCCAAAGTCGCACAGTGGAATCAAAGCACGCAGAAGCCAGGAGCAGATCTTGGTTCGGAAGCGGCGAGTCGCCACCTGCTGGAGACCACTTGATAGTGTAGATTTCGCTCTGATGAGCGCAGAGATTGTGGATATATCTCTCAGAGTTAAGACGCCACAGCTTCAAGGTTTTGTCGTCTGAGCAGGAAGCAAGCAGCTCACCAGATGGATCCCATTTGATTGCGTTCACTTCGTTCTCGTGCCCAGTGAAAGTCTGAAATTGAAAATCAACGAAGTTATTCTCGAAATTTATAGAAACAGTTTATCCGAGCAACTCAAAATCAAGCTCTTACAATGACCGGCGTGCTGCGTCCCATCTGACAAACATGAATCTTCTTGTCAGTCGAACACGATGCAAAAATTGTGTCGTCTTTCCAATCGACATCGAGCGCCGGCGCTTCGTGGAATGGAAATTGCTGTTTGATTTCGGCGTTGGCAGCATCCCAGATGATCGTCGTTCTATCAACTCCTGCTGACAGGATGTACTTTCCGTTTTTGTTCCATTTGAGAGCGAAGATGGGTCCCGTGTGTCCGTGTAGATCGCTCACCAGCTTCCCGTCAGTGCTCCATATCCTAGCGTAACCGTCATACGAGCCAGTTGCGAGTTGAGTACCCGTGCTTAATTTGTTTATCAGAAAGGGTTACAATTAAAAAATAGAAGACAAATGAGCTCTAATATTAACTAGCGGTGCGTACCTGTTCCAGTCTAAACTAGTCACATCTTTGTTAGCAAGAGTTGGGGCTGGACTGTGAGCGTCGGACCTCCGCGTGTGCCTCAGGACCATCGTTTCGCCATTAGATACACTCGTATCCTTCAAAAAGTTATTTAACCAGTTAAAAAAATCGCACTTACGTCGAGATTCCATATCCTCGCAGTGGAATCTCCAGAGCCAGACGCCAGAAGGTCGGAATTTGGAGCCCAAGCGCAGATAAACACTTCGCTTTCGTGGCCAGATAGCGTCGTTACTCTAAAAATCAATTATTATAAAGAAAAAAAGGGTCCAATACCTTGACTGGGGGATAAGAACGTCGGTCAAGGGTTCCAGTGGCGGCCTATTGTTGTTCTGCGGCGCCCTGACGCCATTTGATACAGAGTTGTGAAGCCTACTGTCTCCAGCGAACTCCCCATTTGCCTCGGCTTTTATTTTCTTTATCGAATCGTTTCCGGCACTGTTGATGGACTCGTCACGTTGACGTTTCAGCTCAGAAAGCTTCTGCTCCTCTTCTTTTCTAAAAAAAATACATTAGCATCAGAATCGTCGCTTTGATTTGTATTTGACGAGGCTACGTCATTATTTTTCGAGCCAGGAATTTTAATTTAGCTCTCAATTTCTAATTAGATATTCTTATTATATTTATAAATTCGATTAGTTTAATGAGATAAAACGATTCGTAAATGAGAATATTGGAAGTTTTCAAAGATCTTACTTTTTAGTTTCTTCGGCTACAAGTTCCAGCAGCCTTTGCCTCCTCGCCATGACAATTTCAGGCATGGAGGCATCTATCAGCGACAGTGCTTCTGAAGATCGGCCTTCTATCAGCGTGCCGTCTTCGTTAAGCATAACTTCGGATTCTACATATTGCAGGCCTTTCATAAGTAAAGCTTTTTTCGAGGATCGGAAATGATGAATCTGGAATTACCAAATTGGAGATTTGAAAATTTAAAAAAAAATTGTTTGAAATATCAATCTTTTTGGGGAGACGAAAGTTCAACAGAGAAACGAGTCTTTTTTTCAGCGAAAAGCGAGAACGGATAATTCTATGAAACTGAAGTGGTTCGTTCCCCACGCATGGAAAGTTCGAGCGCAACTCTCTGGGGAAAAACCGATCTTCAAGCTATATGTTCTGTCAAATATGAACTTTGCTTAGATGGAAAACTATACTCGAAACATTTTTCGCGTAACCTCGTTCGACTTTTGACCACATAAATGCGAAAACATTTGTTTTTGAACAAATAAATATGCGTATCTATATAAATTTGAGAATCTGCATTTAACTCTTTTTCAGAATACAAAATTGAAAGAATATAAGAAATAGAAATCAGTGACGCGTTCAGTGGAATGGTCGTCATGCTCATTTTCGATCGAAGCTCGAAATAGCGCGCGCTTGATTGGCTTACACTAAAATCGAAATTTCGAAAGTTGCTGCCGTGGAGATTCGATTTTCCTCCCTTTCCTTGCGTTTTTCGCCACATTTCTCTCTTGGCCTAGCTTGCAAAGACTCTAAACTGTCATTTTCAGTTAAATAATTGTGCCTTCTTCGAACCGGCTTTGGGGTAAAAACCGGCATTTCGCAATCCTGTTCCTATAAGAGCCGCTGGAGGTACGATTCCGCCTTTGACACACGCCTGCGTAACATTTGATTCTTCCTTGAAAACGTAGGCCGAGTGGATGTAGCCGGACTCTTGCAAGTATCTGTACACCAAATAATTGATTTCGTCACTTCCAACGCTCATTTCTTCGCATTATTTTCCCGCAAGAATGTTCCTCGTATTTTTCTGTTGCTCGTGGTGCTTTTCTCTTGCTCGAAAATTCTCCAGAAAGAGGCGAAATACTCGTTTTAGAAGAAAAAAATAAAATGTCTCACTAGCACAAGTTGAGATAGGCCGTGGAGCGCGGACGGGCGAGCATGGAGGGCAATCAGCTCCAGCGTTAGTTGTGTGGTAGGCTCCCAGCCAGGCTAGTAGCTAAGAAGCTAGTGGTGGGCCTGTACAAGGCGATTCGATAGGGCGCGCGCGCCAACGACCAACGCCCGCGGGCGAATCACAGCCGAGCGAAAGGCACGAAACAAACGATCCACTCACTGATGAAGCGAAATATCCGCTGCCAAGACCCGGCACACTACGTAGCGACCTGAAAGTAGAAACGCGAGCCGGCTACGAAAAGAATGGAACACGCGCTACTCTGTGAGATTTCGAAGAGCTTTCTAGAGTTTCGGGAAAACACTCTGAAGACGGCCTAATAGAATACTTAAAAACGGGAGAGAAGATTTCTCTATCGAGCATTTTTATTGCGACAGAATTGTACAAGACAGAAGATCATTAGTTGCAGATAATCTAGAATCGGAGCTTCTGGAAGAACCACTTGTTCTTGCCGGTCTTGTAACGTTCCTCGAACTGGAGCTTGACGGACTCGACGGCCTTTCGTTTGCCGGCTTTATCCTAAATCATAATTTAACCTATTGAATCTCGCAATTGATGCTTTACCTTAATGCCCTCCTTGTTAACAACGGTCTTGTTAAGTGGAACATCGACGGAGTATCGAGTGGGCATCAGGTGGTTGTAGTTGATGACCTGAAATAAGAGTTGTTTGTGAGTGAAAGTCGGTAGCGGTCGCCCGCGAGGTCACAAATCGTCATCCTCTTTCGAGGGCTCGGATTTCACCGGCTTCGAGGCTCGCGACTTGAGCTGAGATCCGAACACGACTGAACACGGTCAGCGCGAGATTCTCATGCGCGAGTGGCTCGAAGGGTGCCTCAAACTACCTTCACAAAGGGCTTGATTCGGCATCGCTTGGTGATGCGCTTCTTGCCCATGTCCTTGGTGACTTTTCGGGGGTATCGGGCGATACCGGCGACGAGCGCGTGCCCGTACTGTCGGTCCTGGACACCTAAACAACAGATTAGACGGTTAAAAACAGAATACAAGCGCTACCGTCGTCCTGCTGTTTGACGATGAGGGCCTTTCGTCCGGCGTATCGGCCAGCGAGGAGGATAACGACCTTTCCGGGCTTGATAAACTTGACCATGGTCGTTAGTTTGAACCGACTTTGTTTATCTAAAAAGAGTAAAGATTAGATCTTGAGGTTGAAGACGACGAGGTTTTCAGAAATCAGTTCTAACAGAAAGACAGTCATCGACAGTTTCTGCTTCGAGTTGTTGCCACTTGAGCACTCTTCGTATCGAGCCCTGCCAATGCTTGAATTCGGTGACGCTCCAGTCGCGCTCCTTGTAGATTGGCTCAACGACATTCTTGAGTTCGGGCTCCGGCAGAGTCGATTCCTTCCAGATCCCGCAGGAGATACCAGCAAAGTAAGCGGCACCGCGGGCAGATGCTTCGATGTCGACAGGACGGCGCAGCTTCTTGTTCGTCAGCGTAGCTATCTTCTCGCAGATCATGTTGTTCTTCGAGACGCCGCCATCGATGGTCAGCGAGCGTAGATCGATTTGTGTCTCACTGTGGAGCGTTTCCACAAGCTAAAAAGACGGTCAGAAAAATGCTTGCGTAAGAGAATATTATGGAAGTGATGATAGATTGATTTTCAGACAGCCAAGAGCTGATCAACATGGAAAATTATGCCAAGGGTCGCGAAACCAAACTCTTTTTCATCATCACTAAATCATTGCTTCCCTGTTTTTTTTTAACAAATGTTACCTGTACTGATCGAAATGCGACGGAATTGAGAATCGCCCGGGCACAGTGATGCTTTGAAGTATCCGGGCCGAGCCCAAGAAGCGCACATTTTGCTGACGGATCGTTTATCGGCGAGCTGAGTCCCCAGAGAGCAGGTATGAAGTGCACTCCTGCAGTATGGTTGACTTCACGGGCGACGGCCTCAGATTCTTTTGGGGAGGGATAAAAGCCGGTACGTGCTCCCCACTCGACAGCAGCACCACACGCGTTATCATCAGCCTCTGCTAGGTACGTGATTGGGCCGCCTTCCTCAAGTTGCCAGCCTACTAGAGGATACGCTCCTTTCACCGACGGATACGGCTCGTTGCCTGTATTCAGATCGACGAACGCCCCAGTGCCCATCGTAATTTTGCAATCGCCAACGCTGATCATCCGCTCGCCAAACATGGCAGAATTGGTGTCGCCGGCGATAGAAAGAATCGGAAGGCCAAATTCTTCGAACCGTCCGAATTGCGAGCCACAAGTTGGGACGACGCGAGGAAGACAATTTACTGAGATTCCAAAGACTGCGAGAACGATTGGCGACCAGCAGAGGGTGAAAGGATCGTAAACTCCGGAGCCAGTCGAGTTTGTGATCTCGGAGATGTGTTCGTTGAGATTTCCTGCGTTCATTTTGCGAATTATCCACGAATCGAGGCATCCCTTAATATGCCTGTTAACAGATAGCAATAATAAGCTCGACTTACCCAAATAAGACTTCCATTTTCTGTTTCCGACTTTATCCCAAGCTTTTCGCGAAGCCAGAGCAATCGCGGGACAGTCATTCCAGTCTTTGTTTTGACCACAGCGCCCGCCAGAAATCTTCTTGTAAATGGCTTGGCAAAGAAGTGCAGGAGAGACGATGACTTGTTTAGCATCATCAATCTGAGAATAAATATTATTGCGCTATTCCAGAAAAGGGTAAATAAACTTTTGAGCGAATAATTCTCTCAGACAGCCAAGAGCTGAT